>JAABUQ010000461.1_pt1 | contig 93871 bp, 79 predicted proteins | sample 5560001 | NCBI WGS metagenome assembly JAABUQ01 (sample SAMN10711888, study PRJNA513371) | rock metagenome | isolation source: Antarctica rocks | place: Antarctica: Victoria Land, Finger Mt nord | collected 2015-12-18
ACGTTTGACGTAGTACGTTTTCTATGGTAGAATAAGTACGTATTACGTAATGTAACGTAAAAACGTAGTACGTTCTCCTCAGCTCTCACCACCTAGAGACTCTACGAAAATGGGGCAAGCTCAACTCGACCCATAGCTCTAAGCGCACTACATCCAGATTCTCAAAAGCCCATGCACTCAAGAGGCGCAGACTCGCACTGGTAATCCCACGTCCACGAGCCTGCGGAATCACCCAATAGCCAAAGTGCACGCGACCTAACTCATGATTGCGCAACCACAGACCAATAAACCCCACTGCCTCATCAGTCCGGCTGTCAGCGATACAAAAAGGCAGACCTGTCCCTTGAATTGGATGTCGCCACTGCCGCTCCAACCACTCCTGCCCTGCTTCAAGAGTATAAGGAGAAGGAACGCTAGTAGTAGCCACAATATATGGATCTTTGCTTCCCTGCTCGACAGCCGAAAGATCCCGCTCTGTCCATGAACGAAGCAAAATTACACCATCCGATAATGAAGGATAGGGGTACTTAATCATCGTACGTCTCTTTCCATTGCTTTACGCAGTTCGCATTTCTACAAAACATGTGTTCAAACAGGTCTTTATAAAGTTCATGATGCCTGTTATACTAACCGCAAACACTTACCTACCCCACCTATTCTATATACGTTGAGAAAGGCTTTCATGATCGAGTATCTTCTACAGGGCATTGCGCTCGGTTTTGTCTCGGGTATCAGTCCAGGCCCGCTATTTGGCTTGCTGATTAGCCAGACGATTCAGGGTGGCTGGCGTGCCGGTATTCGTACCGCACTGGCTCCTCTGCTGACGGATCTGCCCCTGATCCTCCTCTTTGTCTTTGTGCTAAGCCATGTGCCCGCCAGTATACTGCACGCGATGAGCATCATTGGTGGGCTCTTTGTGATCTATCTTGGCTACGAGACAGTGCAAAGTGGTAGAAGGGGGAGTACAGAAGAAGTTCCTGATAAAGCGCAGGACAGACCTGAGCGTGTCATACTCAAGGCGGTGGCGACCAACCTGCTGAATCCACACCCTTATCTGCAAATGCCGCATATCTTGCCTGAAGCTCCTCAGCCCAATCTGCTGCTTCCATCAATGGCATGCGCTTACATTCGTATCCAAACAAGCGCTTGAAAATTGACATATTCTTTTCAACAAAATATACTGTCCCATCACTATCGATCTTCTCGATTCCATCAAGATAAAGACCTCTTCTATTTGTCTCAATAGCAACTTCTAACGATAGATGAGAAGGAAGCACTATCTCAACACCCTTAGAGTTGACCTTTACTGGATATCCACCAGGTAAACCATTCGGCCCAGGTGCATGCGTAGTTAATCCAGTATTGTTCACGATATCATTAAATATGAGAGAAGCGGATGCTGCTGTCATAACTAATCCAGTAATTCCTCCCATTCGTTTAAAGCGAGTGAGTAGTAGATCTAAAACTGGTTTTAGTTGCAGCGGATGAAGAAGTTCTTCTCCATTGATAAGTGTTGTAAGACTAAAAGGCTCATCCTCTATTAAAAATCTGGACATCCTATAGCTTACATATCGCGCCATAACGAGGCGTATATCTATCTGCTCTACTGGTCTATCGAGATGGGCAGCAATAGACATTCTCAAGGCTGGAACGTTGTTTGCTAAATCACCAATACCGGTTGTTGGAGCTAGCCCAACCTGATGCAGAATGGGACCTACAACATCAGGATTTACAGCGTTAAGAACTGTAGCCTTTAGTCCTGTCATTTGAAGGGATTGCATGAGCCTATAGACTAGAGCAAGGTGAAGTAGTAGTCTTGGACCTAACTGAGCCTCAGCAAGTTGTTCAGCGATAGATGTTGACAAATTGTGCATAGCTTCTGTACGTTGAAGTGTAGCTGCACAAAAAATAATACTGGGTTGAAAACGAGAAATTGTTTCTGCCGTTTGTTCTCTATTCCACAAATCTATATATGTACAGGATACATCAGGATTAAGACCAAGCTGAGTTGCTGCAAATAATGATAAGTTGGTACGCTGCTTGAGATACTCAAGATTTCTTCCTCCTACAAGAAATGAGATGCGTGTTGGCAAACGGACAAGCAGGTCAAAAATTTGTGAGCCCAGATCTCCTAACCCAACAAAGAGAACACGATGCTCATTCATGTCATCTCCTGAAGAAGTAGCGGATATTGTTCAACAATAGGCTTAATCTGTCGATCTGTTAGCCATGATTTCGGCATATCTTGCCTGAAAATATCTACAACTTCTCCAAGACGTTTCCTGCTTCTTAATTCAAGAGCTCCATTGATGCCATCCTTCAAGTATAATGCCCGACACTTTACAGGAGATGATCGATGCATTTCAAACGAATTTAGATGCATATCGAGCAGCTACACTAGAAGAATAAAGAAAGGGTGAGCAGATGGATTCTGTCACTGTTAGCGTCCGAGCATCCAGTACCCGAGCTTCTAATGCTAAGGCTTTTATTAGGAATAGACAAATCGACTGCTGCTCCTGTATATCATCTACCAACTTGTACTAATGGAACTCCAGGGTATCTTCCTCCTCTTCTAGAAATAAGAGGCTCTTTACCTCAAGGTAGGCAGCTTACTAAACCATTACTTGTACTAATTGAATATAGTGATGGAGAAGTTGTAGTTAGTGACCCTCGTTTTCATATACATGCCTCAGGCTTCAATATACCTGATGCCCTTTCAGCATTTCGACGTATCTTTTCCAGTTACCTTGATGTACTCTCCTCAGAAGAAAAGAATTTAGCTCCTCATATGTTGGATCAGCTTCGATATCTTCGTTCCTATATTAGTTTAGTACAAGGATAAAATGGCAACACTTGAGTCGAATAAGGTAGATAAAGCTCTTATGAGCAAGATGGGTTAAGAACGCAAAGATAGTGGAGATTGGTTGTATCTTATTCGTAATAGTGAGGGAATCATAGTCGCCTCCACTAGTCTCTCCAAAGGAGCAAAACACACTTTAAGTCCTCATCGCGTCAGTGAGATGTCACGCCAGTTGATGCTAAATAAGTCTCAACAATTCGTTGATTTAGTGTCCTGCTCGTTAAGTTGTAAGGATGCACTAAAAATAATGGAAGAGAAATTTCAATAGGGCAGCTCTCATAAGAGGAGTTAAGGAAAATAACAGGGTCTGGCATTCGTAAACTTGCCAGACCCTCCTATGTTACTTAATAATCTTAACGCAGCAGCATTCCTGCCGCTTGCTGCAAGCTCGGTAGCCAGAATGGCAGCAGCACGCCCACTATGAGCGTGCCCAGCCCGGCGATTCCCAGCGCCAGCCAGGACATGCTCAACAAGCCGCGGCCGACCTCTTGCTCCGCCACCGCCTCCACTTGAACTGGCGGTCTCGCAATCGTTGTACTCTTGCTCACAGTCGTCGGCCTCACCGCCACCGCAGTTCCACCACCACTCGAAGTAGCCAGTCCGCCCGTTGCCACACGGGTCGAACTCGGTCGCGGTCGCGGCGCGGGGGTAGTTCCGATGCGCACAGCAGCTCTAGGAGCAGCCGACGGCGTAGTTCCAATTGAAGCCAGCGCGGGCTCACGTTGCTCCATGAACATGGTGGCAATGAAGCGGAGGTAGTAGTAGATGCCCAGGATGCTGGCGATGATGCCGATGATGAGCAGTTCGGGATGCCCGCCCTGGAGCGCGGCGTAGAATATATAATACTTCCCAGCGAAGCCGGCCATTGGTGGGAAGCCAGCCAGTGAGAGCAGGAAGAAGGCTAATAAACCGGCCAGCACTGGACGGCGATACCACAATCCTCGCAGATCCTCGCTGCCGTAGCCGGAGTTGTCTAGCCGCTCAAGCGTTGAGACGACTCCGAAGGCTCCCAGGTTCATGAACAGGTAGCAGGATAGGTAGAACAGGATGGCAGTCGCCCCCAGCGAGCCGCCGACAATGACGCCGATCAGGAGGTAGCCGCCGTGGGCTACACTCGAATAGGCCAGCATGCGCTTGAGATTGGTCTGTCCCAGGGCCATAATGTTGCCGCCGAGAATGGTCAGGACGGCGATGGCCCAGACGACGGGCATCCAGTCGCCCTGGACGGGCAGGAGCACGAAGCCAAAGACGCGAACGAAGGCAAGCAGCGCCGCGACTTTAGTGCCAACCGACATAAAGGCGGTGACGGGTGCGGGCGCGCCCTGATAGACATCAGGCGTCCAGGACTGGAAGGGGACGGCTGAGACTTTAAAGGCGAAGCCGACCGAGAGCAGTCCCATACCTACCAGCAAGAGCAGGGGAGCATGATGCTGCTGTCCGATGAAGTTTCTGATGGCGATGAAGAAGGTGCTCCCGGTCGCGGCATAGATCAGGGCGATGCCGTAGAGCAGGAAGGCCGAGGCAAACGAGCTGAGCAGGAAATATTTCATGCCCGCCTCCTGCGAGGTCCGGCGCTGGGCGATGAAGCCGCACAGGATGTAGAGGGCGAGCGAGAACATTTCCAGGCCAACGAAGACGATCAGGAAGCTCGTCGCGCCTGCCATCAAGAGCATGCCGGTCATGGCGAGCAGCATCAGAGCATAGTATTCGCCCTGGTGCACCTGGCCGAGCCGCTTGAGATACGCGGGCGAGAGCAAGATGCCGAGTCCGCCAGCCACCAGGATGATTATGTCAGCATAGAGCGTGCCTGAGTCGGCGGCGATCATGCTATTAAAAACGCGCGTTGGATGATCTACGAAGAATAGGAGAATCGCAGCCACGATTGCGCCCAGCGTGCCGATACATGCGACGATGGGCAGGACGGCGAAGTTCGCCGGCCCGCTGTGTTTTGAGCGCTCGCCCTCGTGCGGTAACACCAGGTCCACCAGCATGACAACGAGGGCCATTCCGACCAGCACCAGGATCGGTGCAATTCCCAGCCAGTCCTGGGCTGAGACGCCATAAGTAAATGTCATAGAAACCCCTCATAATAAAAGCGTTCGCAATAGAGAACTATTTCACAAACGCGTTGCCAAGAACCTGCATTGTATTGAGAACCGAAGGCTCAAGCAGCCAGGTCAACGCCGCAGGTTGTATGCCGATGTAGAATATTAAGGCCATCAAAGGTGCGAGCAACCAGAACTCGCTGAAATTGAGATCGCTCAGGTTGCCTTTGCGCAAGGTACTTGCTACAAGCCCTTCACGCTGCCGTGGATTCCACATGAGCCCCTGGAAGAAGCGCAGCATATACCAGGCGGCGGGAATCACGACCAGCGTGCCCAAGACTCCCAGCGTAACGTTGGAGCGGAACGCGCCCAGCAGGGCTAAGAACTCACCGGCGAAACTATTGAGTCCAGGTAAGCCGAGCGAGGAGAGCGCGGCCACAAACATTGCGGTCGCCAGCCAGGGTATGCGCGAGGCCAGTCCGCCGAAGTCACTCAAGCGTCGCGTGCCCGTACGCTGCTCCAGAAATCCTGCTATAAGAAAGAGCGCAGCGATGGTGATACCGTGATTGACCATCTGTAGAACCGAACCCTCGACGCCTTGCGCGTTAAAGGCGAACATGCCGAGCATGATCACACCCAGGTGACTGATACTGGAATAACCGAGCAGACGCTTCAGATCTGTCTGCACTAGAGCCATGAGCGCACAGTAGATGATTCCGATCACTGCTAGAATGCTGAAGAGTGGCGCGAGATTCTGAACAGCCTGGGGAAAGAGCGGAATGCACAGCCGTAGGAAGCCGTACGCGCCGGTCTTAGACATCGCCCCCGCCAGCACCGCCGTTACAGGAAAGGGTGCCTCGCTATACGCATCAGGCAGCCAGCTATGGAAGGGCACGAGCGGCACTTTCACAGCGAAGGCGGCGGCAAAGGCGAGCAGGAGCCAGGTCTGTACCGTGCCATTCAAGATTCCTCGGCAGGTGGATGCTGTATTGAGCAAGGCGGAGAGTTCAAGCGTGTAACCACAGGAGCCGCCCGCCGCTTGCTGATGATAGTAGCCTACGGCGATGATGCCGATGAGCATGATAAAACTACCAACCGAAGTAAAGAGTACAAACTTGAAGGCCGCATAGATGCGCCGCTCGCCTCCCCACGATCCCAGCAGGAGATACGCGGGTATTAACATCACTTCCCAGAATATATAGAACAGGAATAGGTTGGCGGAGAGGAAGACGCCAATGATACCACATTCCAACAAGAGCATAAAGGCCATGTAGTTCTTGACCCGCTGCTCAATGCGGAACGAGGCACCGATGCTGATGGCGGTTAATAAAGCAGTCAACCCGACGAGCAGGATGCTGATGCCATCAACGCCCAGGCTATAGTTGATGCCCAGTGATGGTAGCCAGGGCACGCTCTCGGTCAGAACCGACGAGCTAAAGATGCCAATCGAGGATTGCAGGTAGACGAGCGCCAGAATCAGGACCAGCAGCAGTTCGGCCAGCGCCACACCCAGAGCGGTAAAGCGGATCGCGGTGACATTCTTGCGTGGAAAGAAGAGCAGCGCGATGCCTCCCAAGAGCGGGAGGAAGATTACAGATGAAAGAAAAAACATAGCCTCTACCCCCTCACCGCGTAGTAAACAACAATTAAAACAACACCGATCAGGATGCTGAGCGCATAGTTGCGCATATATCCGGTCTGCACCCGGCGCAGAACATTGCTAGTTCCCTTAAAAGCAAGGGCCACGCCCCTACTACCGCCATCCAGCGCACTCCCTTCCAGAAAGCGCGAGAGTCCGCGACTCAAAGCCAGAAGAGGATTGATGAGCACGGCGGTTAACGCCTCGTCCACATAGTATTTGTGCGAGAGCAACTGGTAGAGCGGATTTGGAGTCTCGCGATATGCAAAGCCCTTTCCGTAGAGACGCCACGCCAGGAAGATACCGAGCAGGGCGGCGATGAGGCTGAGGGCGGTGGAGGTCCAGCCGATCGTCAACGTCGTCGCTGCCGCATGAGTGTGCAGACCAGCGGGCAGGAAGTTTGCCAGCGGCATCCAGTTCGGCACGCCAAAGAGTTCGAGCGAGCCGATGAAGCCGCCGAGAACTGAGAGCACGGCCAGGATGATTAATGGGATAGACATGACGGGCGGCATTTCGTGGATGTTATAATAGCTCACGCTGCCAGCGTGTTGATGTCCTGCCGCCTCAGCCTCCTCTCGCTCAGAGATCCCCTGCTCATCGTGTCTGGCCGTAGCCGTTCCGCCACGATAGGCTCCGTTGAAGATGCCGAAGAAGAGTCTGAACATATAGAAGGCGGTCAGGCCCGCCGTGAGTATGCCGATTATCCATAGGATATAGAACCAGGCATTGCCGCTCGCCGTCGCCTGAGCCAGAAGCGAACCCAGAATTTCGTCCTTACTCCAGAAGCCGGCTAGCGGAAAGATACCACTGATCGCCAGCGCGGCAATCAAAAACGTCAGGCCAGTAACCCTCAAGCGTCCCCACAGGCCACCCATTTTTCGCATATCCTGCTCACCACCTAGAGCGTGAATCACCGCGCCCGCGCCCAGAAAGAGCAGAGCTTTGAAGAACGCATGCATCACCAGATGGAAGATACCCCCTGAGTAGTTATGCACGCCCTCGGACATAAACATATAGCCCAACTGGCTGATCGTCGAATAGGCCAGCACGCGCTTGATATCCAACTGAAACAGCGCGATCGTGGCGGCGAAGAGAGCAGTGATACCGCCCATGCTGGCAACCACAAGTAGCGCAGCTGGAGCCTGCTCAAAGAGAGGATAAGCACGCGCCACCAGATAGACGCCGGCCGTGACCATCGTTGCAGCATGGATGAGTGCGCTGACCGGTGTCGGACCCTCCATAGCGTCGGGTAGCCACATATAGAGCGGCAATTGCGCAGACTTGGCGGCACAGGCCAGGAAGAGCAGCAGACAAATGGCGGTTGCCGCTCCCTCACCTATCGGTCCATGTCCAAACACGTTGAGGTAAGACAACTGACCGAAATTGATGAAGATCAGAAAGATTGCGATCATCAGGCCGAAGTCGCCGATGACATTGATAACAAAAGCCTTACGCGCGGCCATCACCGCAGAGCGGCGCTGATACCAGAAGCCAATCAGTAAGTATGATGCCAGTCCAACCAGTCCCCAGCCGACTAATAAGAACAGGAAGTTGTCCGCGCTCACCAGCAGCACCATCGCGAAAATAAAGAAGTTCAGATATGCGAAGAAGCGCCAGAAGCCTGGATCATCGTCCATATAGCCTGCGGAATAGACGTGAATGAGAAAACCGACACCGGTCACGACCAGGAGCATCGTCATAGAAAGCGGATCGAGCAAGAGTCCGAAATTTAGTGAGAAGCTGCCCGAAGCCACCCAGGGATAAAGCACTGTATCGTTCACACGCCCTGCAGCCGGCGTACTCGTCATACTTAGAAAATTGGCAAGTGCGAAGAGAAACGCAAGGCCGCAGGCACCCCAGCCGACCGCCAGAATGACCGGGCGCGTCATGAACCTGCCCACCAGCCCCAGGATAATAAATCCCAGTAAGGGGAATAGGAGCACCCAGAGACTTAGATTCGTCATAAACTAGCCTCGCAATATATTCATTTCGTCAACATCTATGTTGCGGCGCGTGCGGAAGATAGTCACGATCAAGGCCAGTCCTACCACGACTTCGGCGGCGGCAACCGTCAAAACCAGGAAGACAAACATCTGACCATCCGCGGAATCTAGAAAATGGGATAAGGCCACAAACGATAGATTGACAGCATTCAGCATTAATTCAATAGACATAAAGATAATAAGTGGATTGCGCCTGATCAGCACACCGATCACGCCAATGGTGAACAGGACCGCGCTCATTATCAAGTACGCAGCTAACGACATCGTTCCCTCTCTATTCTCTCGTACCCAACTCGCGTAGCGACAATCCCTTGTGGTTGTCGTCCTTCGCCGGATACAACATATTTATCAGACATCACGCCCGACGCCCAAACACCAGCGCGCCCAGGATCGCGACTACAATCAAAAGACTGGTCACTTCAAATGGAAACAGGAAGCCGTGGAAGAGCGCCAGTCCAAACGCCTCTGTATTTCCTTGCGACGCAACCATACGTGAAAGACTATCGGCCTGCGACGCCTTCGATCCGGTAACCTCCGCTCCCGTGAAGAGCAGATAGCTCAAAGCACCAACGAGCACAAGCCCTAATATGCCGCCCACCAGACGCTGCCACGGAATCGCATCCTGCAACGCCCCCTCGTTCTGGTCAGGGGCGAGCATCGTCACCACAAAGAGGAAGAGCACCATGATTGCACCCGCATAAATAAGAACCTGCACCACCGCGATAAACATCGCATTGAGCAACAGATAGAACATTGCCAGGAACAGCAGGGTTACGATCAGGCTTAAAACACTGTGCACAGCGTTCTTGAAGGCGATCACACCGATCGCCGTCGCCGTACTAGCAATTGCCAGCACGATAAACGAAAGAATCTCGGTTGTCATGGCCTATCCTTCTCCAGCTTTCTTCTGTCCTCGTCCTGATCTTCGTTGACAAGCATAACCGGGCGCTCCGTCTCTAGATTGCCTAGCCCGACGGCGGCGGCGCTAGCGCGTGAGCCATCGAAGAGATGTGAATCTTGCGGAATCGGTTGAGCAGCCTCTTCAGGAGCTGGCTCAGCCCAGACTGCATTCGAGCCTATCGTCGATTGCCCCTTTGGCTCCAGCAGCATCTCTTTGTGATAGACCAGATCCTCCGGATAGTAAGAGGCCAGCTTGTAATTCTTCTCCAGCGTAATTGCTCCGGTGGGACACGCCGCCTGGCAGTAGCCACAGAAGATGCAGCGCAACATATTTACATCGAAGACCTTAGCATAGCGCTCGCCCGGAGAGACCCGATTCTCTTCGGTATTCTCCTCGGCCTCAATATAGATCGCATCGGCAGGACACGCCCCGGCGCACAGATAGCAGCCGACGCAGCGCTCTAGCTCGTTGTCATAGCGATGCAATACGTGTCGACCACGGAAGCGTGCCGGCAGGTCTCGCTCCTCCTCTGGATAAGAGATGGTCGTCGGCTTCCTACCTATATTCTTCAGGGTCGTCGCCATACCCTTGATGATGTCAAATGACATATATTATAAGCTCCTTAAAGATGGTCCCATGAATTTCTTTCATCCTCCAGGTACTGATCCACATCAATACGCTCCCAGATTTCCTTGCCTAAACCTTCTAGCTCTAAAATGCTATGGAGAGGTTTTGTTGCTAACGGGTGCTTAAGCAGATCCATCAAGTCTACTAGCAACTGAAGTTGTTCTTCAGATGATAGACATTGTACTTGATTCCATAGCTTGCAATAAGCGTCGGTTGGCATTTCCGTTCCTTCCCTCTCCATTCATACTACCGAGTTGGAATCGATGAGCCTATGTGCGTAAGCGGGACCTGAGTGGTGGCCTCCCCATAAATGGGGTCTGCGCGCGATAAATCGGCACCTCTTCTTATACCTTTACTGCTGTTGCATCTTGTTCCTGATGATTTTCTTCTACAGGGACGGTAGCTATGGGACGCTCAAACTTTGCTAGACGTACTGATGATGGCAGCACTGCTGCGACACCTTTCGTAGTCTCCTCCTCGTAACGCGTGCCCGCAAGTAGGCCTCGGCGGCGGACGAAGAACAATAATCCAACGATGGTTAGCAGACCGAGCAGGCCGCTGACCCACCAGGGCCAGCCTAGAGCAACGCAGAATGCTGTGATGACGATGTTCAAGACTGCCAGCGGCAGCAGCAGTGTCCACCCTAACTGCATCAGGCGATCGTAGCGGATGCGAGGGAGGGTGGCGCGTAGCCAGATGAAGAAGAATAAAAAGACCGCGACCTTGATCAAGAATATGATAATCGGCAAGACGGGAATGCGGTCGGTGAGGCCGAAGAAGCTCCAGCCACCGAAGAAGAGGGTGGAGGCCACGGCACTCACGGTGATCATGTTGATGTACTCGGCCATCTGGTACAAGCTCCAGCGCAGGCCACTGTACTCGGTCAGATAGCCAGCGGTCAACTCCTGCTCGGCCTCTGGTAGATCGAAGGGAGCGCGGTTCACCTCGGCAACGCCGGCGATGAGATAGATGACAAAGCCAAGCGGCTGGGCAAAGACGAACCAGATGCCCATGTCGATCTGATGCTGTACAATACCCACCATGCTTAACGTGCCTGCCCACATCAGCGTTCCACTTAAAGCCAGGCCCAGGCTGGTTTCATACGAAACCATCTGCGCCGCGCTACGTAGTGCGCCAAGCAGAGAGTAGCGATTGCCAGATGCCCAGCCGCCGAGCACGATGCCGTAGACGGCCAGGGAGGAGATAGCTAAAATCCACAGGATACCGACGTTAATGTCGCCAATAAAGGGGTCCCAAATGCTGGTCACATGCCGATCGCCGCTCCAGTTATTCCCGATAGGAACGACCGCGAAGGCACAGAGCGCGACGACGACGGAGATGGCCGGAGCAACCAGATAGATCGCTTTACTGGCCTGGGTAGGAACGATCTGCTCTTTGAACATCATTTTAAGGGCGTCAGCCACTGGCTGGAATGCACCGAACGGACCGGTACGATTTGGACCTAGCCGTCCCTGCATTTTGGCAACGACACGCCGCTCGATCAGAGTCATGTAGGCAAAGGCGGTCAGCAGGGCGAAGATGATGACTGCGCCTTTGACGATGGTTGCGACGATGACATTATTTAATAGATCAGACATGAGCCACCTCCTGCTCTTGCGTGCGTACACTTTGCGCGGCGAGATCTTCCCAGATGAGGCCAGCGTAGAAGGGATTGCTCTCGGCGATCTCTAGCAGGATATCGCGTGGGCTGGCGTAGTTCCAATTCTGACCCATCGAGCGTGCCAGCGCGGCCAGAATCTCCCAATCAGCCCGCGCGCCGGGCAATGGACGCAGCGCGCGTCGGATCGCCTGTACATGGTGATCGACGTTGGTCATTGTCCCCTCCTTCTCGGCGAAGGAGACGGCGGGGAGCACGACATCGGCGAGTTGTACGGTCTCGGTCGGCATTAATTCTTGCACGACTAACAACTCCAGCCCTTCAGGCAGCTTGGCATCGACCAGATGGCGCGCGGGATTCGCACCCATGACGAAGAGCGCTTTGAGTTGTGGGTTGCTCAGTATCTCGGCGTAGCTCATGCCAGCTTCGGCGGCTGGCTGATAGCCAGGTAATGAGTCAGGTAACAGGCCCATGTCACGCGCACCCAGCGAATTGGCGTCCTCGAAGAGTGGTCCCACACCGGTTCCGGGCCGGTCGACATTGCCGGTCAAGACTGCCAGGGCTTGCAGGTCGGCAGCGAGGTCTTCGCAACCAGCATCCAGCGTTGCCATCTCGTCGTACAGGATGATCGCGCCCTGTGCGCCGACGATCTCGTCCGCAAGGCTTTGAAGCTGTGTTGTAGCCCTCGCCCCAAAGCTATCTTCAGCAGCCATAATCGTCTGATTCTCGCGCTGAACTCTGGTGCGCACCTCTTCATAGCCATCTAGCTTCGCGTCAGGATTGTTCAGAACGTACTTGAGCAATACTTTAGCCGCCGCTCCGGCACCATAATCGGGAATGGTTACTTTGAGTGCAGCCAAGCGATCGAGCTCGGTTGCGGCGGAGTTGACAATGTAGATTTTCGCACCCGCCCGCAACGCCTTTTTGATGCGCAAGTTGAAGATGGGTTGGCGCAGGTATGGATCGGAGGCGACGAGGACGATGTGCGATGCCTTCTCGATGTCGGCGATGCTGTTGGTCATCATCCAGGGCTTGCCGGTCAATTGATCGCGTGAGGTGGGGAAATAGCCGTGATAATGATCAATGTTCGGCGTGCCCACAACCTGGCGCAAGAATTTCTGGAAGAGATAAGCATCTTCGTTGGTGGTGCGGGTTGAGCCGATACCAGCGACTGATTGCGCTCCGGATGTGGAGATGATGCCTCGCAGCTTGTTGCTGATATAAGAGATTGCCTGATCCCAACTCGCGGGAGTCAGGGTACCGTTACGTCGAATCATCGGTGTGCGCAGGCGCTGGGCACTATTGACGTAATCGAACTCCCAGCGGCCACGATTACAGAGCCAGCCATCATCGACCTCATCGTTGTTGCGCGACATGAGGCGCATGATCTTGTCCACCCGGCTATCGATGCGTGCATTACAGCCAACACTACAGTTGTTGCAGATGCTGGGCGTGCGCTTTAGTTCCCAGGGCCGGGCTTTGAAGCGATAGGTCGAGGCGGTCAGCGCGCCCACAGGACAGATCTCTACAGTGTTGCCGGAGAAGACCGAGTCAAAGGCAGAATCAGGGGCGGTGCCGACTTCCATTTTGAAGCCGCGTGAGATCATGACCAGCCCGTTGTCCATTGAGATCTCAGAACTAAAACGCGTACAGCGCTGGCAGAGAATGCAGCGCTCGCGGTCCAGCATGACATCGTTGCTGACCGGAATGGGCTTTTGATAGTGACGCTTGTGCAGATCGAAGCGCGTGCCGCCGGGGCCGTGGCGCAGTGTGAAATCCTGTAGATCGCACTCGCCAGCTTTGTCGCAGATAGGACAGTCCAGCGGATGATTGATGAGCAGGAACTCTAGCGTGCCACGGCGGGCCTTCAGGACCTTCTCTGTTTTGGTATGGACGACCATGCCCTCGGCCACAGGCGTCGTGCAGGCGGTCTGCGGCGGCTTGGGGACCTTCTCGATCTCGACGAAGCACATACGGCAGGCACCCAGTGGGGGCATCTTAGGATGATAGCAGTAGACCGGCACCTCTATGCCTGCCTGCTGTGCCGCCGCCCACACCAGTGTTCCCGCAGGAACCTCGACCGGAATGTCATCAATGGTGAGATGTACGAGGTCGGCTTTTTTCTCTTCTGGCATTGAAAATTCCTCTATTCTAGTGGGCACCAGCGACTTGTGGAACGACTAGCATCTGCTCTACGCTGCCCGGACCATCTTTACAACGCCCATATTTGACATGATATTCAAACTCTTCGCGATACTTCTTGATGCCGCTGGTAATTGAGCTGGTCGCGGCATCGCCCAATGGACAGAACGACTTTCCAGCAATGTTATCGCAGATGTCCATCAACAGGTCAATATCCTTCATCTGCCCATGCCCGTGTTCGAGCCGCTCCAAAATCTCGGTCAACCAGAACGTTCCTTCGCGACAGGGAGTGCATTTGCCACACGACTCGTCGCGATAGAACTCGGTCATGCGTGCTATAGCTCCAACGATACAGGTAGCATCAGAGATGACGATTACACCACCAGAGCCAAGCATCGAACCAGCCGCCGCCACAGATTCATAGTCCATCGGAATATCTATGGTATCGGGCGTGAGAATGAAAGTGGACGAGCCACCAGGGATGATCGCCTTGAGCTCTCTATCATCCAGAATGCCGCCACCATACTGCTCGTCATAGATCAAAGTGCGCATAGGAATGCCCAGAGGTAGTTCATAGACGCCGGGCTTCTTCACCTGTCCGCTCAAGCAGAACATGCGCGTGCCCTTGCTCTTCTCCGTTCCAAATGAGGCATACCACTCAGCTCCACCTGCAACGACGCCTGGTATGGTTGCCAGCGTTTCGCAGTTGTTGATGACGGTGGGACCGCCGTAGAGGCCAATAGCGGCTGGGAAGGGCGGCTTGAGGCGGGGATAGCCACGGCGGCCTTCAAGCGATTCCATCAGAGCGCTCTCCTCGCCGCAGATATACGCGCCAGCTCCGCGATGGACGATGATGTCCAGGCTATACGCACTGCCCAGAATGTTTTTTCCGACCAGGCCAGCAGCGTATGCCTCTTCGACGGCCTGCTCCACCTGGCGACCTGCCAGGGCCAGTTCACCGCGTACATAAATAAAAGCAGTAGTGACGCGGCAGGCGAAGCTAGTGATGATCACACCCTCTACCAGCCGGTGCGGAATGCGCTCCATGATGATGCGGTCTTTGCAGGTACCTGGCTCGCTCTCGTCAGCGTTGCAGCAGAGGAAGCGCGGCTTATCGTTCTTGGCGAGAAAGCCCCACTTCATGCCGGTGGGAAAGCCAGCTCCGCCGCGCCCGCGCAGTCCCGAAGCTTTGATCATATCGACAAGACCATCGGGCTCAAAGTCGTTCAGCGCCTTTGCCAGCGCCTCGTAGCCACCATATTGGCGATAAACATCTAGTTTATCTATACCAGGGACATCAATATCCTTTGTAACAATTAGTTCTGGCATATGTATAATTCCTTTCAGGCTGCCTGAGCGTAAGCTAGCCGATAGGCGTTGGCAGCCTGATTATCAAGTAATTCCTTTTTGAGAGCCGTGAGGACTTCCTTTCAGACCGCCTGAGCGTAAGCTAGCCGATAGGCGTTGGCGGTCTGAATAAAAGAGAAAAAGATTTGTGTGCAGGCGAAAATAAAAATCCATCGCCACTAGCGTATCTCAGGTCTTTTATTCATGCGCAGGAGACCAAGTTCGCGATCCAGCTCGTCGATCAAGGCATCTGCGGCTTCAATTGTTACATTCTCTACAAATTCATCATTGACCTGGAGCGCTGGTGCACTACTACAAGAGGCGATGCATTCGGCGGTCATCAACGTATAGTTGCCGTCGGATGTAGTCTCGCCGCGCTTGATACCCAGTCGCTCCTCAAAATGCTCAATCAGCGGATCACAGTTGCGCAGATAGCAAGAGATGCTATTGCATATCTTGATGACCTTTCTGCCCTGCGGACGCTGATAATACATCGTATAAAAGGTGGCGATGCTCTCCACATCGTCCACCGTTATATTGATGGCCTCCGCCACCGTCCGCAGCCCCTCTTCAGTAATGTACCCCTCTTCTTGCTGTGCAATATGCAGAGATGGCATTACGGCCGAGCGCGCCACGGGATAGAGTGCGGCCAGGTTCCGCATACGCTGTTTTGCCTGTTCGGATATCATCGATCAACCTCTCCTAGCACAATATCTATGCTGCCAATCGATGCCACCACGTCCGAGAGGAATCCGCCCTCGATCATAAGTGGCAAGGTTTGCAGATTGGCAAATGAGCCGCCGCGTACATGCATGCGATAAGGCTTTGCACTGCCATCGCTGACAATATAGAATCCCAGCTCACCCTTCGGTGACTCTGTACGCACAAAGACCTCGCCCACAGGTGGACGATAGCCCTCGGTGAAGAGCTTGAAGTGGTGGATCAGGGCTTCCATGCTGCCAGTAATTTGCCACTTAGGCGGCGGAGTGATCTTGGGATTGTTTACGCGATAAGGTCCTACTGGCAAGCCTTCGAGCGCCTGGTTGATAATTTTCAGGCTCTGCTCCATCTCCAGCATACGTACGAGATAGCGATCATAGACATCGCCATTGGTACCAACAGGGATATCAAAGTCAAACTGCTCATAGCCAGAATATGGGTATATCTTGCGTAGATCCCAGACCGCGCCACTGCCACGCAACACAGGACCGGTCGCGCCATACGCGACTGCGTCCTCCTGGCTGAGATATCCGATCCCCTTTGTGCGCTCAAGCCAGAGCTGGTTATTGGTCAGTAGATCGTGATATTCACGCAGGCGCTCAGGGAAGCCCGTTGTGAAAGTCAGCACTTTCTTGTCGAAGCCGGGAGGCAGTTCGGCCTGAAGTCCACCAGGGCAGATATAGCTCGTCATCATGCGTACGCCAGAGATGTATTCGAATACATCCAGGATGACCTCACGCTCGCGGAAGCAGTAGAGGAACATGCTCATTGCTCCCAGGTCGAGGGCGTGTGTGCCCAGCCAGACCAGGTGGCTGGCGATGCGCGAAAGTTCCGCCAGGATGACACGCGTATACTTGATCTTGTCGTTGATCTCGTCTTCGATGCCTAGCAGACGCTCGACGGCCAGCGAGTAGCCCAGATTGTTATTCAATGGGGCCAGGTAGTCCATGCGATCGGTGAGGACGAGGGCTTGATGATAGGTCTTGGACTCGGCGGTCTTTTCAATACCGGTGTGTAGATAGCCAAGATCGGGAATGGCCTTGAGAACTGTTTCACCCTCAATTGTGAGTAGCAGGCGTAGCACACCGTGAGTGCTCGGATGCTGCGGCCCCATATTGATCGTCATGGTATCGGAGCGCTTGCCATCCTCTAACGGGCGGCCCTCCTCAACGGTATAGGCGTTCGTGATTTCTTGCTGCTTCATGCCTTCTTTTATCCTTTACTCGCGTCGTCTTGCCTGAAGCTTCTGTTTCTACTTGGAACGGGTGTCGCTGGTAAATCTAGTGAATCGGAGAGAGTGTCAGGAGCTTCGTGATCCTCTGGACGAGCAAACGTTCCTGGCTCCTGGCTCGAATTCACGTCACTACGATTCTCATTGAGTTCACGACCTTCGGGAGTGCGCAACGTTTGTTTATAGTAGTCGCCGACGCCAGGATCAGTATTATAGGGCACCTGACCACCCCAGTACGGCTCCGGCAGATCAAAGCCTGAGAGTGGATAGTCTTTGCGCAGTGGATGAGTTGTCCAATCGGCTGGCATAAGAATGCGACGCAGGTCGGGATGGCCTGAAAATACAATGCCGAACAGGTCATACACCTCGCGCTCGTACCAGTTTGCGCCGGGCCAGACACCCGTCACTGTAGGAACCGAGGGATGCTGTTCACGCCGCTCTCCAACGCGTACTTTGAGGCGCAGATAGCAGCGGTTGGGCATAGAGTGAAGTTGATACACGACATCGAAGCGTGGAACGCGTTCGGGCCAATCGATGGCGGTTACAGTCTCTAGAAAAGTATACTGCAGTTCGTTTTTGAGATAGCGGCATACGCTGACTAGATTCTCTGGCTTGAGTAGAATCGTCTGCTCATCGCGAAACTCGACCGTATCCACAATGGCCTGGGGAAACTTGCTCCGCACCGTCTCGACCGTCGATGCTGCTGTTATGACCATAGTACATTACATTCCTTTAGGTATTGTGCTTAGGTATTGTGCTGAAAAGGCATCAAAGGCACCTCTTCAGGTGCCCTAGAAAACCGGGTCTGCGTACCTCTTATAGTTCGTCTCCCAATGGACCCACCAGCTTGATACCACTAGCCTTGAGAGGGTCAGGAGGATTAGGAACTCCTTCGCGAATTTTGCGTTGAAGCTCGTTGAAGCCGAAGAGCAACATATCGGGCGTCGGAGGGCAACCGGGGATAAAGACATCGACCGGCACAACCTTGTCCACGCCCTGTACGATCGCATAGTTATTGAAGACGCCGCCGCAGGAAGCGCAGGCTCCCATTGAGATCACCCATTTGGGCTCAGGCATCTGATCATAGATCTGGCGCAGGACGGGAGCCATCTTCACAGAGAGGCGTCCAGCTACGATCATCAAATCGGCCTGGCGCGGTGAGGCGCGATAGACTTCAGCACCGAAGCGCGCGAGGTCGAAACGGTCTCCACTGGTAGACATCATTTCGATGGCGCAGCAGGCGAGGCCGAAGAGTGCTGGCCACAGCGACGAACTGCGACCCCAATCGATAAGCTTGTTTACCTGTGTGGTCAGGATGCCGAAGCCGCCATCCTTGTCGTGTTGCATAGGTAATTCACGACGTGGCGTCTGTGTATTAGAGTAGGTCTGCACCGGCTCCCAGGGGTTTTTCAATCCCATGTGAACGCTCCCTTCCGCCAGACATAGACATAGCCGATCCCCAGGACCAGCAGAAAGACGAGTAGCTCGATAAGCCCAAATACCTGTAACTTATGGAGCAAGATCGCAAGAGGGTAAAACGAAACAATTTCAATGTCGAACGCGATGAAGAGCATCCCGGTCAATAAATACTTGACTGGGAAACGCCGCTTCGGGGCCTCTATCTCTTGTATACCGCATTCATATGGGGCGAGCTTCTCCGGCGTTGGCTTTTTAGGGCCAAGAATAGATGTGACAAACATAACTAGAATGCCGAAGAGGACAGCCATCGCTACATAAATGAGAACGGGGAGTGTTTCCATGAGTGGAACCTTCGTTTCTTTACAAATAACAAGCGTGGACACGCACTACCTGGTGTCCAAAGTACACTTCCTCATTAGATATCCTAGCATAGCTGGGGCGTTAAAGTCAAACACTTTTCATGTACTTTACTTTTTCTACAAACTGTGCGCTTCGCGCACAGTTTGTAGAAAAAGTAAAGTACATGAAAAGTGTTTTTATTGTTCTTGCTGCCAAAGGGCGTAGTCTACTAACTGCCTCAGGCCGGTTAGATCTGAGATCATCCATGCAGGCAAGGTATACCACTCTTCTAGCAGGCCGGATCGCTTAATGATGATCTCGTTTTCGCCCACGCCGAAGCTGGCGATCTCTTCCCAGGGTAGGACATCTTCGTTGTTATTGAGGCTGATGCCAGCTTTACTCAGATCGAGTTTGCCGAAGGAGATGGCAAAACCTGCATCATATGCCTGGATCTGTGAGGACTTTATAGGAGTGATCTCTTGTAGTATACGTTTGCGCATCTCGCCCTTGACGTGCCGCACTAGACCTCTGAGTACGCCTATATTTGGTATGCCAGAGATGCTCAACGTGGTCCAGGCCCAGGTATCACCCCGACGATAGAAGTTGACTGATGTCTCGTCGATCACCAGCTTCTCCAGGTCGCTCCATTGCAAGACGCGCTGCGTCGATTTGAGACCAATACCTGTGCGCGAAACGAGGATGTCGGCAAATTCTTGTACTTTGCCGGCCTCGTAGATTGCCACAGCCTGGGGTAAGAGCTGGCGTGCCACTTCGCGTTCCATAAAGCTGCCCAACCGCTCTATATAGGGCAGATCGTGTCCGAGCTCAAATACGGCACCATCATCTCGTCTTATAGTATATGAGCACAGAATCTGCGTCTTCTTCTGCACGAGAACCTCTCTACTCACCACATCGATCCGGTCCCAGCGAATAACCTCACGTGTCCGCTTGGCGTAGATCAGCCCCTTTGGACATAGATACACGCGTAGATGCGGATAGAGAAGAGGAGCAAGCAGCATCCACCCTCCCACACAGAGCCAGGCTGCACCCACACCGAGCACCAGATCCGCCTGCCAGTTCGGCCACCAGCTAAAGATGCTCTGGTACAGCAGGATATAGACGCCGATGGCCGCGCCGCCTATTAGCAGAGCTATAGGTCCAAAGACAAGATGCAGGGAGGACGCGCCCTTTGGCTCATAGACGATGCGAGGAGAACCAAGTTTACGCGTGCGCGCACATACTTGTATACTTTGCGGTATCTGCTTTGCTGAACTCAGGCGCATAATCAGACTCCGTTATCCCTCATCAATACTTCCCCACCTATAATTATATCTCAGAGATAGCGCATCCCTTCAAAGCCACATACCAAATTTTTTGTATGTATATATATTGCTCCTTTAGTAATTTTCCACAAGCTCCCTTTTTCTCTCTTTTTGGCGATGCCAAAAAGAGAGAAAAAGGGAGCTTGTGGAAAATTACTAAAAAGTTATCTTCTGCCGCTGCGGTCTTTTTGCTTACGCTTCTCTTTACGCGCAGCCTTGCCTGTCTTCTTGCCACCCTTACTACCGGCTTGCTTGGGGAGAGCAGGCATACCGGGGACGCCCGCGCCGCCAGCATATTGACGCGCCATCTGTGCCCACGGACCCTTGCCGCTGCTCATCTGACGGATCATCGTGCGCATCTCGCCAAACTGATCTAGCAATTGGTTTACTTCCTGGACTGTCGTGCCACTACCACGGGCAACACGTTTGCGCCTGCTCCCATTCATGATATCGGGATTTTTTCGCTCGTCCCTGGTCATAGAAAGAATCATGGCCTCGACGTATTTCAGTTGATCGCCTTCGAGTGCCTCTTCCATCTCTGGTGTGGACGCAAGCTTGTTGAAGCCAGGTAGCATCTCCATAACGTTGCGCAATGGTCCCATACGCTTCAACTGGCGCATGGCACTCAGGAAATCTTCGAGGTCGAATTTTCCTTGCTGTAACTTCTGCTGCGCCTTCAGAGCCTCTTCTTGATCGATGTTCTCTTGAGCGCGTTCGATCAGCGAGAGCACATCGCCCATGCCCAGGATACGGGAGGCGAGGCGATCGGGATAGAAGGGCTCCAGAGCATCCGTCTTTTCGCCGACGCCCATAAACTTTACGGGCACGCCGGTGACGGTTCGAATCGAGAGAGCGGCACCACCACGCGCATCACCATCCATCTTCGTCAGGACCATGCCGGTGAGCGAGACGGCCTTGTTGAAGTCTTCGGCCACGCGTACAGCTTCCTGACCGGTCATTGCATCGGCGACGAGGAGCACTTCACGCGGATGGACGCGTTCGCGAATGTTTATGACCTCGTTCATCATGCGCTCGTCGATATTCAAACGGCCAGCGGTGTCGAGGATGACGACGGTGTTGGCGTACTCGCGCGCGTAGTCTACGGAGTGTACGCAGATATCGACAGGGTCTGCACCTGCCGGCTCGGAGTAGACAGGAATGTTGAGCTGCTTGCCCAGAGTTTTTAACTGATTGACGGCGGCAGGGCGATACATGTCGGCAGCGACGAGCAAGGGACGCTGGCCCTGTTTGCGCAGATAGTTTGCCAGCTTGGCGGCGGATGTTGTCTTACCAGAACCCTGCAGACCTACAAGCATGATGATAGCCGGCTGGGCACCCCCCAGCTCCAATTTGTTATTGCCTTCTGTGCCACCCAACACCTCAACGAGCTCTTCATTTACAATTGAGAGCACCTGTTGAGCCGGAGAGAGGCTCCCCATAACGTCCGCGCCGATCGCCTTCTCTTTGACGCGATCCGCGAACTGGCGTGCCACCTTCAAATTGACGTCCGCCTCAATCAGCGCCAGGCGCACCTCGCGCAGTGCGGCATTGACATCATCTTCGGTTAGCTTACCCTGTCCACCAAGATTATTGAATATTCCTTCGAGACGCTTCGATAAATTCTCAAACATTGCCATATAAGTGCTTCTTCCTCTCTCCGCCAGTCGTAAAACCTGCAAGTCCAGTCTTCATTATACCACCTGGCGTTTTCGGAGTATACTACGCGCGCGGCGAATTTCTTCCCCAGGCAGTGAGCAACTCCCAGGTCGCCACAAAATCTGGCTGCTGCATCTCGGTAAGCATCTGCTGGTACATCTCTTCATAGTTATCTGGCACACGCAACCATTTACGTAAGAAAGGCAAAGCGGTTCGAAAAATTCTTTTCTGATTCTCTAGAAATTGTTGTCCTTCAGGCGTGCCAGCACGATATTCTAGTGTATAAGTGCGTGTCTGGACAGAATCCAGGATTGCATATTGAGAAAGGAGGCGAGCAAGTTGGCTGATCACTGCATTTCCATCCGGAGTATAGTAGCGTCCCGACTGATGGTACGCCTGGAGAAATAGTTGATTGAGCTGCTTGAAGGCTGAACTGCTCGTTCCAGCGAGAAAATCAGCTTCCGTGACCCGAACCACTCCATCTGGTTGACTCACACGTTGATACTCACTCAGGATCTTCGGCCATTCCCATGTACGTATAAAGCTGGCTCCGAGTCGTTGGTTAACCAGATCGAAGGAATAAGCTGGAAATTCGAGCATGCGCAGAGCATCCATAACGCGAAACTCCACTCGATTATCAAGATGTTGAGCTGCGGCTTGAGATCGCGCATAATCAATCATGCGCTTGCTCACATCTACGCCAACCATGTGGGATATATCAGGATAAGTTTTCGCTGTTTCGATCAGCCATCCTCCTGTACCACAGCCGACATCGAGTACACTTTTAAAACGAGTAGGCTCAGCTTGTTCTGGCAGCACTCCACCCATACTTATCGTTAACATCTCGTCCTGAATCTGCAAACGGATCATCTCGTCTTCACTAGAACGATCTTGCACAAAGTAGGCGCTGGGATGCTCTCGACGAGGCTCGGTCGGTTCGGACATGCACGTTTTCTCCTTAGTGAACCCCGCGTAGCGACAATCCCTTGCGGTTGTCGTGGTGGACTATTCAGAGGGTTGCTACCACGATAACCGCAAGGGATTGTCGCTACGCGGGGTTCGTGTAACTACTCATTTTTTGTGCTCATTATACCTGAGTGTAGAGAGTGTGTCGAGCATCTCCACTCGCAACTCACTTGACAACCACCCTAAAATCGTTACAATCAAAAGTATACGCGTCAATTCAAATCCGTTCATGTTACTTACGTACCGCTAATCTTTTCTCTCTTCTCTTCCTGTATGTGATCTATGATCATATGCGGAATACTTGTTGAGTTTGATCACTTAAATGTGCTGTCGAACGAACCGGCTAGCCAACAACGAGAAAATCTGACTGGTCCGTTATTGCACATTTTCAGAAAGACTGTAGAGGTATCTCAGCGTATGAGCGAGCTTCTGGGCAGACGCTTTCACCGACTCTTTAGCGCAGCCGGCCGATCTGTGACTATTGCGATGGATCATGGCTCAACGGATGGAGTGCTGGCGGGGTTTGAAGATCCTGGTAAGGTCTTAGAGGAGGTGATAGCGGGTGGCGCTGACGCCATCCTGACAAGTATTGGTATTGCGCGCCACTTTAGCAAGCAGCTCAAAGATGTTGGCCTGCTGATACGCTGCGATGGCGCTACCTCTCCTCTTCTGGAAAGCCCTCGCGAGTTGGTCGTTGGCATCGATGATGTGCTCTCAAGCGGAGCGGATGCGGCGGCGGCGATGTATATTCCAGGCACACATGATCGCACTTCGACAAGCTACTTTCCTCTTCTGGCCAGCGAGGCACATCGCTGGAACGTTCCTGTGATGGCTGAAGCTCTGCCCTATGGCTTCGAGTCTCACCCCAACGCCCGCAACGTGGATGCAGTAGCCAACGCCTGCCGGATGGCCGCTGAGAATGGAGCGGACATTGTGAAGACATTTTATACGGGCGAGCCGGAGAGCTTCAAGAAGATAATTCGTTCCTGCTTCGCGCCAGTGATGGTGCTGGGTGGCCCGAAGACGCACAGCGATAAAGAATTTCTCGAATCGCTGCGTGATGCCAGAGATGCTGGAGCGGTAGGCGTGGTGATCGGTCGTAACGTCTGGCAATCTCCTTCTCCCACCGCCATGACCCGCGCCCTGGTCGCCCTTTTTCATCATGATGCAACTGCGGACGAAGCACTACAGATTTTGCATGCTGGACGATAGATAGCAGCATATATAAACCTATAATCTTTGCAGCTTCGCTGCTTGAAAGACTCTGTTTTATTTAATTTTGCTTTTTCTATTTGATTTGGGCTTTGCCCAAATCAAATAGAAAAAGCAAAATTAAATAAAACAGAACACACCTATCCTTTAAGCACTATGCGATGCAGCATAAGCAGGGGGTCCTGATATGTATCTTGTTGGCGTCGATGTGGGTACAACAAATACAAAGGCGGTTCTCTTCGATGTAGATAGCGGGCAGATTCGTGCCATAGGAAGCAGCCGTACGACGACGCGCCATCCGAGAAGAGAGTGGAGCGAGTTTGATGCCGACGAGTTGTGGCAGACCGTTGTACAGAGTATTCGCGCGGCGATCCAACAATGTGATCAACCTGAACGCATTCGCGCCATCTCGGTTGCCAGCATGGGAGAGTCCGGATTTCCATTGGATGCTCAGGGCAATATATTATATCCCGCTATCGCCTGGCACGATCAGCGCACGACCGCCGAGGCTCAGTGGTGGGAGGACACGCTGGGAGCTGAGCGCGTCTTCGAGATTACGGGCCAACTTCCACTACCAATGTTCGGCGTCAACAAGCTACTCTGGTTACGCAACAATCTTCCTCAAACATTTGAACGCATTCAGCATTGGTTAAGTATTGAAGACTTTGTGCTCTGGAAGCTGAGCGGCTCTTTTGCCACCGACCATAGCATCGCCTCCCGCACCATGCTCTTTGACCAGCACAAGCTCGACTGGTCTGCATTCCTGCTTCAGCACTCTGACCTGCCTGCAAACTGGTTTCCGCCCGCCCTGCCCAGCGGAACTTCAATTGGCACAATCCGAAAAGATATAGCAGCCGAGACAGGTCTGCCACAACACACGCTGATATGCACAGGTGGACATGATCACCTCTGCGGCGCGCTGGCGGCTGGCATCACACATGCGAGCCAACTCCTCGAATCGATGGGTACTGCGAGCGTTCTTCTAGCGTTGAGCGACACATTTCAGCCCGGCAGTGAATTATTGGATGCAGGCTGTACAAGCTATGCCTACGTCATCCAACATACCTATGTCACGATGGGCATGCTGAACTTCGCTGGCGGCGCGCTTGAATGGATTGTCAAGCTGCTCTACGGGCAGGGTCAACAGGAGAACATTTCTGATAGTGTCTACGCTCAGGCTCTAAACGAGGCTGCAGAGATTCCTCCTGGCTCGCGAGGTGCTACCATTCTGCCCTACTTTCTTGGAGCGGGCACGCCCTATAAACATAGTCCAGCGCTTGGGGCTATGCTTGGTCTAACACCCAATCATGGTCGGCCTGAACTAGTACGTGCGCTCATGGAAGGTCTTGCGTTCTGGCTACGCGATAACATTTTAAAGCTCTGTAGCCTGAACCTTGCACTATCCAGGCCAGAGATCATCGTGGTCGGTGGCACAAATCAAGCTGCGCCCTTTCTACAGATCAAGGCCAACGCCACCGGTTGCCCCATTAAAGCTCCGCAAATTACTGAGGCGGCGGCAACGGGCGCGGCCCTGCTCGCGGGCATAGGCACCAATATATTTCGCTCAAGCGCAGAGGCGACCTCCTCAGTTCAGCATGCTATTGAGATCTTCGAGCCCAATGCGCAGGCGGTCGAGGTCTACAATGACATCTACACCCAGACGTATTTGCCTGCCTGCCACTCAATTCTCAAGTTTTAAGAGATAGATATCGCGTGCCCTCTATCAGATCATAGAGAATCTTCAAATAATCTCTCTAAATGAGAGATAAAGAGAGGAGAAATTGTCGTAGTATAGATAGATGTAATACCAGGCATCAAGTCAGGTATAGCATGCAAGGGCAAGGTCGCCGATATAAGCCATGACATCAACCTATTTGTACATCGTTGCACATAACAAGGGAGAAATAGCTTGGACATTGAGATGACCAACAACGACAACGCTGATAGCAGCACTATTTTCGAGATGGACGCCACCAACATAGCTCAAAAGCAGCTTGGCCGCCGCACATTTCTTGCCAGCGCCGCCGCTGTCGCAGGAGGAGTATTTCTTGCGGCTTGTGGCGGCCAGAGTTCCTCTTCTAGCTCCACAGGTAGTTCCGGTTCCAACTCCGGCTCTGGTTCTGGTTCAAAGAAATACACTCTAGCCCTGGTACAGGGTGTAAAGGGAGATCCTTTCTACGTGACGATGCAGAAGGGTGCGCAAGCAATGGCCGATAAGCTGGGAGCAACACTGGTTGTGGACGGTCCTGCCCAGTTCGACGCATCACTGCAAGCACCCATCGTCGATGCCTTGATCGCGAAGAAGGTCGATGCTATGATTATCGCCGCTTGCGATAAGCAGGCGATGATCGCTCCACTGCAGCGTGCGAATGACGCTGGCATCAAAATTATTTCTGTGGATACCTATCTGGGCGATGGCGACTATGCCAACGGGCCCGTAAAATTCCCGCTCTCGTATATTGGCTCCGATAATCTCCAGGGCGGAAAGATAGCGGGCGAAGCACTGATCAAGGCCATCGGCGGCAAGGGATCTGTTTATATCCAGAACGTGAAGCCGGGTGTCAGCACAACCGACCAGCGCCAGCAGGGCTGTAAAGCGGCTATCGACGCAACCAATGGCGCTGTGACGCTTGCCAGCGTTGACTACAACAATGATAGCTCGGCCAACGCGGCGCAGCAGACGGCTGCAGTTCTACAGCGTGGCAAGTCTATTGCTGGCATCTTCGGCACAAATCTATTTGGTGCTGAAGGGGCAGCGCAGGCGGTGAAGAATGCGAACAAGCAGGGGAGCATCAAAATTGCGAACTTTGACGCTCCAGTGCAAGCTATTACAGACCTGAAAAATGGCGTTGTGGATATCGTGATCGCTCAGAAGCCTGGTGATATGGGTAGCACGGCTGTTCAGTACGCGGTGGATGCTTTGAATGGTAAGACGACTGATATCAAGAAGCGCGTTCCTACGGGCTATGTAATCATTACGAAGGAGAACGTTAACTCGACTGAGGCGCAGAACGCGGTCTATAAAAGCTAGTCGTGAGGCTTCCTCCCTGATTGATACATTTGGGGAGGATGGCTTTGTGTGTAAGCGTGCACATTGAGGCAGGGGAAGTTGACCACTTCAGGGGAACCTGGGTGGTGGCCTTCCCGTAAACGGGGCCTGTGCGCGATAAATCGGCACCTCTGCTTCGCAGAGTCTCTTACAGAGGACCTGTCTCGCAGGATGTTTGCGGAGGATTTGCCTCGCAGGGTTTTTGCAGAGGATCTGCTTCGCAGAGGAAGAAAGTGGTTATTCTTTATGGAACTAGCTGACGCTAAAGTACGTTCGACGCCCCGGTCTCCACTTGCGACGGTTGGTCGCTACTGGTCCTGGCTCTTTTTGCTTCTGATTGTGCTCTTTTTCTCGCTTGCCGGTCCAGGCTTTTTCGATCTTTTCAACTTCCAGAGCATTGGGGCCAATATGGCATTTATTATGCTTATGGCTCTTGGGCAGACGTTTGTGATTATTTCGGGTGGTGTTGATCTTTCGACGGGCTATGTGATGGGTCTCTCGGCGATCTCTACGTCTCTGGTTATCACTCGCATGCCCGCTTCGACGCCCTTCGTCCTTCTCATCCTGGTCGGTATTATTGGCGGCCTGATCTCTGGCCTGATTGCCGGCTCGATCAGCGGAATTATTATCGCCCGCCTGCACGTGCCTCCTTTTATTGTGACACTTGGCATGCTGGGCATTGCACGCGGTGCCGCCTTCTTGCTCTCTGGTGGACAACCGGTGAGCGTGGAGACGCCAGGCATTGGACAGATTGGCAATGGCTATCTGCTCTATTATGTGCCCACAACCGGCTTCAGCTTCTTTAAGCTGCCCACCGATCTACATGGTGCACGTGCGCGGGATGTGGTGCAGATCTTGCCTTATCAGCTTCTTGTAATGCTCATTCTGGTTGCGTTCTGTGCCTGGCTGCTCAGTCGTACGCGTTTTGGTCGCCATACCTATGCTGTCGGCGGCAATGCCGAGGCATCTTCGCGCGCGGGTATTCCGGTGACGCGCCATGTTTTTCTGGTCTATGTGCTCTCGGCGCTCTTCGCTGCGGGAGCAGGTGTGCTGTATGTCTTTCGCTTTACCAATGGTGCGGCCGATGCTGGCGATCCGCTCTTGCTCGATTCGATTGCGGCGGTGGTCATCGGGGGAGCCTCGCTCTTCGGCGGCGAGGGGACGATTATCGGGACGCTGATTGGGGCGCTGATCATCGCTATCATTCAGAATGGGTTGGTGATCATTGCCGTTGCGCCCTTCTGGCAGTTTATAGCGGTGGGCACAGTGATCATTCTGGCGGTGCTCATCGATCAGGCGAAAGCACGCATCACACAATAGCGTGCAAAGGAGCGAGAGAAATGGCAATAACGGTAAGCTCACAACCTATTCTACAGGTAAGGGAGATGTACAAGCACTTCGGTGGCCTGGTAGCTGTGGACCATGTGAGCTTTGCGGTCTCGCCGGGCGAGGTGGTTGGTCTACTAGGGGACAACGGGGCAGGCAAATCAACTTTGATTAAGGTTATCTCCGGCGTCCACCGTGCCGATGGTGGCACGCTACTCCTCGACGGTCAGGAGGTGAGCTTTCCTTCGCCACTTGATGCCCGCCGCAAAGGGATTGAGACGATCTATCAGGACCTGGCGCTGTGCGAAAATCTGGATGCGAGCGCGAATATCTTTCTGGGCCGCGAGGTACGCCTACGCCGCTGGGGAATCTTACGCGAGTTGGACAACGCGTATATGCTCAAAGAGTCGCGAACGGTAATCGAGCAGCTTGATATTCAGATTCCCGACCTGCGCAAACCTATTCGCCTGCTCTCAGGTGGTCAGCGTCAGGCCGTAGCTATCGCACGAGCGGTCTACTGGAATGCGCGGCTGATGATCATGGACGAGCCTACGGCCGCGCTGGGCGTACCGGAACAGCTCAAGGTCTTAGAGCTTGTACGTACGCTGCGCGAGCGCGGCATTCCAGTGATTCTGATTAGCCACAACATGCAGGATGTCTTCGCCGTCGCCGACCGCGTCATCGTCATGCGCCGTGGCCGCAAAGCTGGTGAGCGCATGATCAAAGAGACAAACGATAAAGAGATCGTGGGCCTGATGATCGGGGCCGAAGAGCTCAAACAAGCACAAGCATAAATGCTTTTTATTGTTCTACGTTTTTTATATTTCCCCACGCTTTTTGTAGAGCAAAAAGCGTGGGGAAATATAAAAAACGTAGAACAATAAAAAGCATTTATGCTGAAGGCATACGCAGGTGTATAAGAGCGTAGGGAGAAAGTTTATGTTGCTTGCTATGGCGGGGCTACCTGGAACGGGCAAAAGCACTCTTGCCCAAAGTATCGCTCAGGCAGTCTCAGGCATCGTGCTCAACAAAGATATAGTTCGCGCAGCACTCTTTCCTCCAGACCTGATCGAGTACTCGACCGAGCAGGACGACTTCTGTATGTCTATTCTATTTCAAGTCGCCACATATATGCTGCAGAAGAATCCACAACAGTATACAATTCTGGATGGTCGGACTTTTTCGCGCCACTACCAGGTCCGTGCCATCGTGGAGCTGGCCGAGCAACTTCAGACACCACTGAAGATAATCGAGTGCGTCTGCTCCGACGAGACAGCCTATAAACGGTTAGCGAAGACTACAAGTGATGCGCACCCGGCAGACAATCGAGATTACACGCTCTATCTCACAATCAAGGCCCGCTTCGAACCCATTCACGAACCAAAACTAGTAGTAAACACAGATCTTGATTTCGACCGCTGCCTTGAAGAATGCCTTGCTTACATTCAAGAGCAACAATAGCTATAGTACAGTAGTAGTGTCGTAATTAAAAACATGTTAGAGGTGCACAGCCTATGAGGATCGCAACTCTCACGCTCAATCCGGCAATCGACCAGACGCTTAAAATTGATAATTTTCGGCCGGGTAGAGTCAACCGAGTTCAGTCGATGCAGAGCGAGGCCAGCGGCAAGGGCGTGAATGTTGCTTCTTTCCTGGTTGATTACGGCTACGCGGTCTCTGTCACGGGCTATCTCGGTGAGGACAATAGCGCAATCTTCGAGCAGTTCTTCGCCTCAAAACAGATCGACGACCGCTTTGTACGCATCCCCGGTTCCACGCGTACCAACGTCAAAGTCGTTGACGAAGCCAACCAGCAAACTACAGACATCAATATGCCCGGCCTCCGCCCTCCTCCAGAGGCCCTCGATGCATTAACAAACACGGTTACGCAGCTTGCTCCCTCCTGTGACTGGTTCGTCTTATCCGGCTCTCTACCCCCAGGCATCCCTTCAGAAATTTACTCCACCCTTATCAACCAGCTCAAGCAGCAGGGCAAGCAGACTTTACTCGATACTAGCGGCGATGCTTTGCGAGCAGGAATACGAGCCAATCCGACTATTATCAAGCCCAATCTTGAGGAACTACAACAGCTTACGGGGCAAACTTTGGAGGGCGAGGGCGAGATTCTGCGTGCGGCGCGGCAACTTCTGAATGAAGATCTACGCCTGGTCGTCGTCTCAATGGGCAAGGAGGGAGCACTGTTCGTCGAGCAAGCATCTGCACTTCGCGCCACGCCTCCCGCCATCAGCATAAAAAAGACCTTCGGGGCTGGTGATGCGATGGTAGCTGGCCTCATCGCTGCCCAACGCCAAAACCTGAATCTGGCCGATACCGCTCGGCTCGCCACTGCCTTCTCCCTCGCCGCCATCACCCGCCTCGATTATCATCTTCCGGACCTCACTACTGTAGAAAGACATCTTCATCAAGTGTCCATTAGGATCTTATCCGATAATTGAGAACTCTGTTGAAAACAAATGAAGCCTTCGGACATTACTTCGAACATTCTCTAGGAAAGATTTGCTACGTATGCTAAAATTGGGCTGCTCACAATAACGATAGCATATCCTACTGTATTAGACTTGAGTAAAGGAGTAGTTTAATGGATGTTACAGCAGAAGTGATACTGGCTGAACATAGAATACGGCCGTTTATTCGCGAGACTCCACTGGAGCACTCTCTTTATTTTAGTCAACTAACTGATGCAAATGTTTTTTTGAAGCTGGAAAATCTTCAGTACACTGGCTCTTTTAAGGCGCGAGGTGCCATGAATAAACTACTTGCGCTAAGTGCTGAGCAACGTGCTAAAGGAATTGTAGCAGCTTCCTCTGGAAATCATGGCATTGCAGTTACATTTGGATTAAAAACTCTTCAGGCACGAGGGATAATTTTCGTGCCCAACGGTGCGTCTTCTACAAAAGTGGAGACGATTTGGCGCTACGGAGCCGAAGTGCATTTTCATGGTAATGATTCTGCTTTGACTGAGGAATACGCTAGAGCCTATGCAGATGAGCACGAGATGGTGTATATCTCTCCATACAATGACGAGCAGGTTATAGGCGGGCAAGGCACGATAGCTATAGAGCTTGCTCGCCAGTTACAACAGATTGACGCAGTTTTTGTATCCGTAGGTGGCGGAGGATTAATTGCGGGTATCGCTGGATATATACAAAATATTTTTCCTCATGCAGTCGTTGTTGGCTGCTCGCCAGAGCATTCTCCTGTAATGGCGGCCTCAATAAAAGCGCAACATATTGTGGAAATGGAATCACAACCGACGTTGTCCGATGGCACTGCTGGCGGCCTGGAGCTTGATGCAGTTACCTTTCCCCTTTGTCAAAAGTATATACACGATTTTATCTTACTTTCTGAAGAGGAGATTCAGAAAGCAATGAAGCTATTTATGGAGACGCAGCATCAACTAATTGAAGGCTCGGCAGCTCTACCGATCGCAGCATTGCTTAAGCAAGAGAAACGGTTTCATGATAAGAACGTTGTCTTAGTGATTTGTGGTGCGAACATTAGTCTACAGACATTGAAAACGATCTTATAAGGAGTCATTTTGATGAAAACAACGGATATCATTCAACTTAAAGAGATCAAAGAAATTATTTCTACGTTAGACGTTCTTCCAGCAATTGAAAGCGGTTTTGTTGCTTACTCTAATAAAAAAGCGGTTGTGCCACCGGTTGATGAAATGCTCTTTCAAAATCCGCCCGGCGAGGTTCATATTAAATATGGCTACCTGCTTGACGACAACTATTATCTGATTAAAATTGCGTCTGGCTTCTACGAAAATCCTAAACTCAATCTCAGTTCAAGTAATGGACTGCTACTGCTCTTCAGTCAGAAGACAGGAGAACTTTCAAGTATCTTGCTTGATGAGGGCTACCTAACCGATTTAAGGACAGCTATTGCAGGAGCTGTGGCTGCGAAGTACCTGGCTCCAAAAAATATAGAGTGTATTGGAATTATCGGAACGGGCATACAAGCCAGAGCTCAGCTTCTTCAACTCAAAGGTGTAACCTCCTGTCGCAAGGTAATGGTAGCGGGAAGGAATCAGAAGAGATTGGATGAATGTAAGGACGAAATGGAGCACGAAGGTTTCTCGATTACTACAACTATGAATATGCGTGATATTCCGCTATCATGTAACTTAATTGTGACGACGACTCCATCCACTTCACCATTGATATTTGCTCAGGATGTACAGCAGGGTACACATATTACAGCGATGGGAGCTGATACTGCATCAAAGCAAGAGCTAGAGAGTCTTATTCTTCAAAAAGCCGACCTTGTGGTTGCAGATAGCATTGCGCAATGCAAAGAACGAGGAGAAATATCTCATGCTTTGCAAGAAGGGCTTATACAGGAAGAGAAGATTAGCGAGATCGGCAACGTTATTGCTGGGAAGGTACCTGGTAGAGTGGACGATAAGCAAATAAGCGTTGCGGATCTGACAGGAGTAGCAGTGCAAGATATACAGATTGCCAAGACAGTCTATGAGCACTATCTTCAGATAAACAACAGAATCGAGTGAAACATCTATAGCAGGATGAGGTGATAGTATAAATCTCGCAAGTAGAGCTGTTCGATTGACTCTTCGCTGGATTTATCTTAAAGTATGCCTGAGATTCGAGGAAATCGAGTAGAGGCAAGAGGTGCTAGAGGTGGCCCATGAAAATAGAGCGCTTTACTGATAAGGCCAGGGAGGCTATTCAGGAGGCTTCGCAGGCGGCGAAGGAAAATCATCACAGCCAGATTGAGCCGGAGCATTTGTTGGATGCGCTGCTCTCTCAGGAGAATGGGATCGTTCAGCAGACGATTCAGAAGGCGGGCGGCAATATTGTAACGGCGAAGAGTACCGTTGAGAATGAGATTGAGCGTATGTCGCAGGTGCGCGGCGGCAGCGAGCCGAGCATCTCTCCACGCCTGCGCAAAGTATTTGAGGATGCCTGGAATGAGATGAACAATTTCAAGGACGAGTACTTGAGCGTTGAGCATCTCTTACTGGCACTCTTCGAGAGCGAGAGCGCGGCACAGCGTGCTCTAAAAGCGGCCGGACTTAACCGGGATCTGGTGATGCGCGCGCTGACCACTATTCGCGGCACACAGCGTATTACTGACCAGAATCCTGAAGGCAAATATCAGGCGCTTGAAAAGTATGGCCGCAACCTGACCGATCTGGCGCAGCAGGGGAAGCTTGATCCGGTCATCGGGCGTGACGAGGAGATCCGCCGCGTGATTCAGGTGTTGAGCCGCCGCACCAAGAATAATCCGGTTCTGATCGGAGAGCCGGGCGTGGGCAAGACCGCCATAGTAGAGGGCCTGGCACAGCGTATCGTGCGTGGCGATGTTCCGAAGACCCTGCGCGACAAACAGGTAATTACGCTGGACCTGGGCGCGCTGGTCGCGGGCGCAAAGTTTCGCGGCGAATTTGAGGAGCGCCTCAAGTCCGTCCTGAAAGAGGTCACAAGCTCGGAGGGCGGCATTGTCTTATTTATCGATGAGCTGCACACGCTGGTCGGTGCCGGAGCCGCCGAGGGGACAATGGATGCCTCGAATATGCTCAAGCCTATGCTCGCTCGCGGCGAACTGCACTGCATCGGCGCGACGACCCTCGACGAGTATCGCAAGTATATCGAGAAGGATGCTGCCCTGGAACGCCGCTTCCAGGTGGTAATGGTGGACCAGCCGACCGTCGAAGATACTATCAGCATCCTGCGTGGACTCAAGCCGCGCTACGAGGTTCATCATGGCGTACGCATTCAGGATAGCGCACTGGTGGCGGCGGCCGTGCTCTCGAATCGCTACATCACTGATCGCTTCCTGCCCGACAAGGCTATCGATCTGGTGGATGAGGCGGCCAGCTACCGGCGCGTGGAACTGGACAGCACGCCAGGCGAGATTGATACGCTGGAACGCCGTGTCCGCCAGTTGCAGGTGGAGCAGGAGATGCTCAAGAAGGAGACCGATACGGCCAGCCGCGAACGTCAGCAGAAGGTAGAGCGCGAGATCGCCAATCTGAGCGAGCAGTTACACGCGCTGCGGCTGACGCTTGAGGGCGAGCGCGAACCGGTCGAGGAGATGCGCTTGCTCAAAAAGAGACTCGATGATGCTCAGGTTGACTATGAGCGGGCCGAGCGGGCGTATAACTACGAGGAGATGGCTCGCCTGCGCTATGGGACGATTCAGCAGATTGAGCAGCGCATTCAGGAGCAAGAGGCAAAGCTGGCAAATCTGCGGGGGGCACGTATGCTAAAAGAAGAGGTGGACGCCGAGGATATCGCGGGCATCGTGGCGAAGTGGACGCACATTCCCCTCTCTCGGCTGATGGAGGCCGAGGTGCAGAAGCTGCTCACGATGGAGGATCGCCTGCGCGAACGGGTGGTGGGACAGGATGCGGCACTTGAGATCGTTTCTGACGCGGTTCGTCGTTCGCGGGCGGGGCTGCAAGATCCCAACCGGCCTCTGGCGAGCTTTCTCTTTTTAGGTCCCACCGGCGTCGGCAAAACAGAGCTGGCCCGCGCCCTCGCCGAGTTTCTCTTTGATAGCGAGCAGGCGATAGTGCGCATCGACATGTCGGAGTACATGGAGAAGCACTCGGTCTCGCGCCTCATCGGTGCTCCTCCCGGCTACATCGGCTACGACGAGGGCGGGCAGCTCACCGAGGCCGTGCGCCGCCATCCTTATAGCGTTATTCTGCTGGACGAGATTGAGAAGGCTGCACCTGAAGTCTTCAATGTTCTGCTACAACTGCTAGACGATGGGCGTCTGACCGATAGTCAGGGTCGTACAGTCGATTTCAAGAATGCTGTTATCATCATGACAAGCAACGTCGGCGATCGCTGGCTGCACACCTATATCAATCAGGACGAGGACCAGATTCAGCGCACCATTCGCGAACACCTGCGCACGGAGGGCTTCCGGCCTGAGTTTATCAATCGGATCGACGAAATTATTATCTTCTCTCCCATCGGACGCGAGCACGTCAAGAGTATCGTGGATATTCAGATCAACCGCATCCGCCCGCGCCTGACGGAACGCAACATCAGTCTACATCTAAGCGAGGCCGCCAAAGACTATTTAGCACAAGAAGGCTACGACCCTCAGTTTGGCGCGCGCCCACTGAAACGCGTCATCCAGCGTGAGATCGAGAACCGTATAGCCCGCGCCATCCTCAATGGAACTTTACATGATGGCACAACAGTAGAAATTGACGTTGAGAATGGAAAATTAACACTCGCGACGTAGGATACTTCTCTGGCCTACGTCATTTCTGAATGGATTGCACCAATCTCTTGTGGCATCGACTCCAACATATTCCCACTTCCTTCCTGAAAGGCGAACAATGTGGATTTCAAGGCGAGCTCAGCAGCAAGCGAGAGGTACGGACGCGATAGAATAAAGGACGAGAGGAGCAATAAGAGGGTATCCAATCTGATCCGTACATTTCCTTGCAATAAATGGCATAGCTTCTTTTCATTCATCATATGCTGCACTAGCTACGATCAAAGAACTCTTCACGGCTTCCTGCATCCGGCCTCTCCGTTAGGCGTAAGGCTGCCAGATAAGGATCGTATTCTGCCAGTAGTTGATTTGCCTCGTAGGCCAGTGCGCGATAATTGATATGTCCTCCTGGACGCACTCGCTGCATGGTTAGATACAGAGCTTGCTTGGGATCGCCGTGCAGCCAGATATCTACTTGATGGGCCAGGGGCAAGAGGTTGAGCATGAACGAGTAATCAATCGTCTTTCCGTATCGTTCGGCCACCCGATCCAGAAATGCTCGTAATTTTTGATAATATCCATACAGATCTTGCTCAAAAAGTTCTTTCTGGCTGGCGAACGCTGGAACCTCGGTTAGATACAGCGGCAGGCCGAAGCCACGCGCCAGGATCTGGTCTACGCTATCCTTCGTTAGCGCCTCACCGAAGACCAGTGGCAGCGGGACAAAGCGTCCCCATGCGCGGTGACGATTGAGGTCGCGTAGCTCGCCCAGAAAGCTCTGGACTACCAGCGTCATGTTTGTCGTGCGGGCGTAGCCCGGCAGCTCGCTATAGTTGGAGTGCAGGGCGAAGATAAGCGAACTGATAGTCCTCTTCACCTCATCATTTTGACCGGAAACCCAGTCCAGCAGCGTATCGCGTTCAAGCCCCGGCCAGATTTGTAGGAGATATTGGGCAACCAGGCGATCACCCGACGTGTAGCGGGCGTCCAGCAGGTGTACACCCTGCTTGACTCGGCCCTGAAACGTCCGCTGGATTGAGACGCGCTGCAATAGATCGGTCTGCCCCTCTATAAATTGCTTCAGGGCCAGCAGGTTTGTATTGACGGTGAATAGGGGATCGGTGTGGCGGATGAGGCCGGGAGCCTCGGCCTTGTAGCTCAGCACCTCTTCCTCTTCAGGGGTTGGGGCCAGCAATTTCTGGATCTGCCCGGCGACGCGGTGATAGTAGGGGAGAGGCGATGCCTTTAGCTCTGCTAAGATACGCGACCAATCGCGGGCGGAGGTCTCGAAGGACATTCCGCTCCACTGGCCGAAGAGCAGGAAGTAGCGCACACAGTCCAGCACACGTGATGTCAGTGCGCTCTTCTGCTCTGGCCTTGCGCTATCGGCCTGATAATATTCTTCAAAGGCGTGCAACAACAGCTCTTTATGTTTCGCGAACAGTTCCAGGGAGAGAGTACCGAAGGCTTGATATTCCTCTTCCAGCGCCTCCCGGTCAGCCTGCGATAGACTATCGGGCAAGTAGTTTTTTATCTGATGTAGCACAGCCTTACCGAAGCGTGCCTGATAGCGGGTGGATTTCTCCTGGCCAGAGTTGAGCGAGCCTTCGTTGAAGAGCGCCAGGCAGAGATGCATGGGAACCTTGCCCATGTCTACGGCGAGCCGCGCCATATCTCCGACCGAGGCGTGTCCATAACCTCGAAACATCTCATCTATCTTCTGATCGGGATCGACACCCTTCTCGCCCATCTCGCGCAGAATATCCCACGGCATGCCGGTGGCTCTGGATTGACGTGCGCCAGCCCAGGCCCGATGTGCTGCCGTCCGCCTCTGCTCATTCGCCATCATCGTCGTCACCACCGTACCCGTCTCCTCGTCCTCTAAGCAGATCAGGCGCAGGCCGGTCACTTCGGGGGCATAGGTAAACCATTTATATGCGCCAATCCGATATTCTTGCTCTGGTGCGATTTCTTTCTTTTTTTCATTTCGCGTTTGCTGCATATGCACTCCTGGTTTCTACGATGAGGGAAGTTAGGAGCTTCGGGGGGAGATGGGCGATTCTCCCTCGAAGTCTCTTATTTCCTCAACACATTATTCTAAATAAAGATCCTCCTAAAATACGAGGAAGGCTTTTTATCTCATCATCAAAATTTCTCATTAAGACTGATGTTACCACAAACATCTTATATCTCCATATCACCCTGCATATTGACAATGCGAAAAGTGCCATTTGGGATAACTAAAATTGAGATGAAACCGTATATTGTAATGAACGATATTTATGGGGTAATGGAGAAGGGCTTCTTATTTATGACCTGGGCATCACTTGCGGATCGAATTGATAATCTACCACTTGTTCTGGCTGGTCCTATTGTGCGGTGGGTGGAGCCGCAGCTTGTCACCGTCTGGTTAGCGCTTAAAGAAGCTCGGAACGTTTCGCTGTGTATTTATGCGCAGAATGCAGACGGCCAGCTTACTCAGCAGATGGAGGGCAGGCGTACAACTATTCGTCTTGGCGATCATCTGCATCTTGTTGCAGTTACTGCTCATACTCCAGATGATGAGCAGGAGCTTTCATGGGGGCAGCTCTACTATTATGATTTATTCTTTTCGGCTCCGCATCCAACACAAAAGGCTGATGTATCGGCCTTAGTGACCAGCGCACATCTAGCAACACCCGGTATCCTTACTCCTGATCTCGCCGAACAAGATCCTTTGCAGAGGCTAACTTATCCAGGTCACCCACTGCCGGGCTTTCTGCTGCCTGCGAAGGGTCTGGATGATCTGCGGATCGTGCATGGCTCGTGCCGCAAGCCGCATGGGGTTGGCAAAGAGATGCTCTCCGCCCTTGATACAATTATAGCTGCGGCTAACCGTGACCAGACTGGGACGACACAACGTCCACAACAGCTTTTTTTGACGGGCGATCAGATTTACGCGGATGATGTTGCAGTTCCGCTCTTGTTTGCGCTGACGGATGCGGGCCAGGTCTTGTTTGCGGGCAATAAGACCGAACTGCTGCCGGATGTAGGCTGCTCCGCCGATCTGTTGCTGCCAACGACGCGCAAAGAGATTACGAATAATAGGGCGAAGTTGACATCCTCAAAGGGAGATAATCATCTTCTCTCTTTGGCGGAGTACGCGGCGATGTATGTCTTTAACTGGTCGGATGTGCTCTGGCCGGATGAGCTGCTGACGGCAGATGAGCTATGGGCTTTGTATCCGCAACTGCAACCAGCTAAGGACAAAAGGGAAAAAGTGCGTCTGTCCTATGCAGAGGTTGCTGCACGCTTGCAGGATTTTCGCGCACGCCTTCCAGGTGTACGTCGCGCGCTCGCCAACATTTCTACATATATGATCTGTGATGACCATGATATAACCGACGATCTATTCCTGGATGGCGCGTGGTGCCAGCAGGTGTTAGGCAGCGGTCTCGGCCGTCGGATTATGCGCAACGGTCTGCTTGCTTACGCCCTCTTCCAAGCCTGGGGCAACATTCCGACTCAATTTGAGGAGACGCAGGGGTCTGCTTTATTGCAGGCGGTAGACACCTGGCATGGAGATGATAAAGATCCACGCGTTGCCCTCATAGAGGAGATTATTGGACTACCCAGATCATTCGAGGGCATCGGTTCGCTGGAACGTTCAAAGCAGGCGCTCCGCTGGCACTATACCTATGCGGGTCCGAACTATCAGCTCATAGCGATGGATACGCGCATGGAGCGTCACTATCGGGCCCCCACAGATTTTCCTGGCCTACTCTCGCCTCAAGCCATGCAGACACAGCTCGTCATGAATAGACGCGAGGATGCAGAGGTAACCATCATCCTTTCGGCCGCTCCGGTGCTGGGCATAGATCTTGTTGAGAATATCCAGTTCTGGAGCCGCTGGCAGGTGAAGGATAACTATTCTTTTGATCGCGAGGCATGGGCGCTCGAATGGGGAACGTTTCAGCAGTTGCTGCATACAATCAGCTCTATGCAGCGCATCGTGTTTCTATCGGGTGATGTGCACTACGCCTTTGGGTCGAGCCTGAAGTACTGGAATCGACGCACTGGAAGGACTGCAAGGATGGTCAACTACACCTCCAGTCCGTTCTGCAACGAAGGTTCGGGTTCGCAGATTTCGGTGCTGGCACTGGGCTATCCTCGCTTGCGGCGTCTGCTACGGCGTGGCGAGGCGCTTGATTTCTTTGTCTGGGATGTCGTGGGTGAGGATCATCATACGCTCAACCATCTTCTGACCTTGATACGTCAGCAGTCCTACCGCTTCTGGTGGGCTATTCCCAGGCTTATTGCCACTCGACGCTCCTCACAAGAAATCGTTCTGCCCGCCTGGGGCTGGCTAAAAGGAGCCTTTGATATTCTGCCGCCTGACAAAAGCTATCGCCTGCACTACCTCTCCAATACAATGGTTAGAGCAGACCAGCGGCAGCACCGGCCGCACACAAATCTCTCTCGCTTGATCGTCCGACCACTACGCACGGCCTTGCGTGGCATTACACTCTTACAGAGCAGAACAGAAGTGGCGCGTAGAAGCTTACAGCATACAACAGATAGGTTGGAGGAGAAAGCCCCTACTCTACTTCAGCATCGTACAACGAGCCTGTTGGATCAGGCCATCGGGGGTACTGAGTTTATCGAGCGCCGCCTTGATCGCCCTCGGCAAGGTCTTGTCAATGCCCTACTCCATTCCGAAACATGGTTGAGCCGCTGGAAGGCGGGCAGCCTGATCGTGGGCTACAACAATATCGGAGAGATCAGCTTCGATTGGCATGAAGATAAGAAAGACGTCAAGCAAAAACTCTGGTGGCACAATCCCGATGACCCCGAACAACTCCAGTCAACCGAATACAGCCAGACGCTGATGCTACCCGGACTCGGAGACGAACCAGCACTGCCATAGTAAAATACCTAATGAAGTATGGGCAAAAAATTCATTAGGAAAAAACCTCACAGAAACCTCACAGAAACCTCAATCCGGCCCGGAGCCGCTATGTTATAATCGAATTACTTGGATGCCTCCACAAGGGCTAGAGGCGGGTAGCATGCATGTAGCAACAAGCGATATCCATAGCGCATGTTCCTGAAGGCAACGGTGGTAAGTAGTATTTAGAGGGAGGTTCAGCTAGGAACTATGGATCAGGCAGATGAGAAGGAGAATAGAGGGCGGCCACTTCTAAAGGTTACGACCTTCGGCGAGCTTACACTTGAGCGGCTGGTCCCCTCTCACTCTCATATTCAGACGCCGCACTACATCCATCTTCCGTGGGAAGATGTGAATAGTCGTAGTGCAGCACTTACAATGCTCAAAATACTTTTATGTCGCAGCGATCGCCGTGCCTCAAAAGAAGAGCTTATCACGGCAATCTGGGAAGCGAACTCGGAGGCGATCAATACCGCACATATTCTAGATACGGCGGCCTCTCTGCTCCGCCGTCATATTTTGCGTACGTATAACGGAGAGAGTCTTTTAATTACGCTCAAGGGCGGCGGAGAGACCAGTTTTAAGCTGCCTTCACAACAGTATCTCTGGGTCGATGCCGATGCCCTACTCGCACTGGCGAGTCAGGCGACGAAGGCGGAGCAGGAGGGGAGCGACCCATTGCCATATTTAGAGTCAGCCCATGCACTTGCTCACGGAGAGTTTCTCGACGAGGACCTGGATGCTAGATGGTCGCAGGGCAAGCGCCTAGTCGTCAATGGAGCCCGTCATCGCGTCCTTTACAGACTGGTTGAATTTTATCTGGGCAAGCAGCAGATGAATAAGGCTGAGGAGCTGCTCTTTACTTTTCTGGTCGATAATCCAACGGATGAAGATGCGCTGTGTCAGTTGATGCTGCTGCTGGCAGAGAAAGAGAGGCGGCACGAGGCGCTCAATATTTATCGCTATGTGGCGAATATATTACAGGATGAAAAGCGCGAACCAGCAACCTATACTCAATCACTTGTACATCAGATTCAGCATGGGCTATCTCTGCAAGAGGATAGCGCGACCTATACGACACTCAACGCGAATGATCTGTTGATCCTTCCATTTGTAATTCAGGTGGAGAGGAGGCTAGTTTGTAAGCTGACACAGAGGTTACACGCGCTACGCAGACCATATGCACTGATACAGTTGCAGCTTGGCGTGCGTGCACACGAAAAAACAAATTTACATCAATTTCTTATCTGGTGGCGTATCTCGTCCTCTGTAATAATTATGTAGGGAAGTATAAAACAAGTATAAAACAACATGAAGTTGAAAGGTGGCGTGGCATGCACAATGAAATGTATAAGATACAGTATGGTGACTATACGTTTATGGCTGAGGTCGACACAGGGGCGGAAGTGGGCACAAATCAGGTGACGCTCTGGTTTCGTGAGCAAGGGCATGAGGAGAGGCTCCAATTCTTGCGCGCATTCTATTTTGAGGAGGCGAACGAGGATAATATTCATACCTTTTGCCGCGAGTTCGCGCTGTATCCAGACTATCGACACGAGATTCTTACGGGACAAAGACACTGGACGAAGCGCAACTCCCTGTTTGTGCGCAATCTATACTCGGTTTTAGGCGAACGTGTCCTGCTCGCAAATGATACAAGCTTTGAGCGTCGGGCATGCGAGTTTTTCCGCTGGCTTGATCTTCATGCCGAAGAGATTCTAGCTCTTCCCAACTATAAGCAATTGAAAAGTCTGGATAATGCATTTCAACCTCATACTACTCTGCTAGATTCACTTATTCAGCCTGCTGTAACTCTGCTGCGGCAGATACCCGGTGTGGTGACGCGTTTCTCTTGTCAGGGGATTGCGGGAAAAGTACACTTTCAGGGATATGAACTGATGGCAGTCTCACCTCATCAGGAGTATGCGTACGTCTCTTTTGAATCCCTGAGCTACTTTGCTCACGATTCTATCGTTGCCCAACTCCCCGATTTTCGGCATATGACTCTGGCGCGCATCCCTTGCAACTTCTCGTCCGAGTTCCACCTTCGCTCTACAGGCAATAATCAGCGCTTCCTGGCTGAGCTGATGACTCTGGCACAACATATACTGGCAACTCAACAGAAGCAGGCACAGAACGTACAGGCAGAACGGAGGCTGATTCGTTGGGAAGCTGCCATTTATCCTGAGCGACGACCTCGAATCGTGGCTCCAGGCGGTATACTTCCATCGCGCCTCGCCTGGCTCTGTCAGCTGGAGCAGATCGAACGTACGCTGCATCTGCTCTTCCACCTGAATCACTGGGCTAAAGCCTCTGATTCTCTGTTCTATGCCGACCGTCAGGGGCTCTATACAATTAAAGCTGCATTTATACAGCAGGCTTATGCAGCTCACGCTCTTCAGCCGGTTGCCTATATAGACGGTATAGCGACCTTTGCGAGAGACTTCACGATTGAGATGGCGACGGATATTGCGGCGGAGTTTCTGCTGGACCGTCTCTCTCTGCTCTTTGAGAAAAGGCGGCACTCCTCCTCCATTGAAGATGAGTATGATATGGCTGCCAGGAGGCTCTTCCAACGCATCAGCGGGCGGGCGGCGACGGGTGCTGGTGATGTCAAAACGCTTATCCATGTGCAGGCCGAGAAATACATTCGTACCGCTCTACACGAGCTTATAGAGCAGGCCCGGCTCACCCGTCAGCCCATTCCCTACGATAGGTTGTCGGCCCTTCTTATTGGTCCTACTGATCTGCTCGCGCTCCCCTATAATCGCGAGCGGTTGGTAGAGTTCTGGCATGAATTGGATGAGACGAATGCCCGCAAGCTTGATCCAGAGGCGAGCAGCCTTATCGCCTTTCAATACATCCGGGCAGAGACCCGCTACAGCTTCCACCTGCCGTTCCGCGTGGCCGAGCGCTTTCTATCGCTTGAGATTGTGCAACGGTTACGACAGCAACATGCAGGTTATAGCCGTGAGCTGGGTGTTTATTACGGCCGCACTATGACCGAGGCCGAGATCCGCGCTTATCCCCTTCCGGAGATTCTCGATGAGCTGGCTGTTAACATCGACGATCTCTGCCCGCGTAAGCTCGTGAATAAAGAAGAGATATATACTCCATTCTTGAGAGAGCATTGGGAATTGGGAGATGAGGAGGACGAGGAGGATGAAGAGGAGGAATATGTTGCATCTAGAGGTGGCAGATCAAAGGGACCGAAACGCGGTAGCCGTAGCGAGTACCGCGCTCAACGCCATCTGCAACTGACATGCCCGGTGTGTAAATCCTCTGTGGCTGATACCGTCTCAGCACGTATAGCTCACTGGCGGCAAGCCCATCCAGGACAGGACCTGATTATAAGCCAGGCCACCTGGGTCCTGCGCCAGAGCGAAGCGGACCTCAAAGCCTCCAAACTCAAACCCGACTATCAAACTATCAGCGCGCAACCAGAACAGAACGGTACCCGCTACTGGAAACTAGCAACGCTGGAAACATACGCAAGCAAAGAGACTATCTACTCATAATAAAATAGAGAAGGAGGAATTAGAATGTATCGCTTTCTTATCATTATTGAGGAAGGCAATCAGGGGTACGGAGCATACTCTCCTGATCTTCCAGGCTGTGTCGCAGTTGGAGACACACAGGAGGATGTTAAGAAGAACATGCGGGAAGCAATAACATCACATCTGCAAGGAATGATCGAAGACCAGGAGCCGATCCCAACGCCTCAAGCAACCGCTGAATATGTGGAGGTTTCGCTTCCTAAATCAGCGGTGTGAGACCTGTAGTTCCCTATACACTCCAGCCGCCTGTAAGCTCGAATACGACGGCTTCCTTGAAATCGTGGAGGATCTCAAAAATGTCGGGCGGTATGAGCTGTTCCGGTGTCATGCGCTTCAAGTCGGCTCGATCTATCGTACCGACTACCAGATGATCATTGCCCACAAGTTCTGGTATGCGGGCGGTGAGGAGTTTCGTTAGGGAGTCCTCAATCTCGTGCTTGTGGATAATCAGGAGGTCACAAAGGGGACAATACAAGAGGACCTTCGAGGCGAGTTTCGGGAAGGGCAGCTAGATTCTGTTTAGCTATTGCGTAGTCCGGATCGATGACAACTGCTTGTTTCAAGGCTGCCTCCGCCTCACCATAGCGCTCTTGCATAACCAGACAAGTTCCAAGATTGCTCCAGGGCTGTGGCAGACAATAGCCCTATATTTTAACAAGCAATATAACATAAAAATGCCCAAAGCAATAAAAATCTATCTTCCCTTCTGGCGGGAGACATAGTAGCTAAGCTGCTCATCCGCGCTCTTGAGCGCATCCATCACCTCGTAGTGTAGCAACTCTCGCCAGAGCTGCGGAGCAATTTGCAAAATACCTTCTTCAGGAAAATACGCGATGAAATTCTTGATCAGGAAGCGCTCAAGAGGATTCGTAATAATAAGCCTCTTGATTGCCTGGTCGCTCGCCTCTGCCGGATAGACCATGATAGAACTATTCTGCTCTAGTGGCTCACCTGCATTGGCACGCTGAACATAATACTCTCTAAACTCTTTTACCAGATCATCAATCTTCACCTTACCCTCGCGATCGACCAGCTTGAAAAAAGCCTTAATCATCACCGGTTTGTAAGATTTTGACAAGTTGCGGCTCTGCGCAAAATCAAGAAACTCCTGCTTCCACTCACTACTTGACGTAGGAATATTTCCTACATTAAGGCTCGCCCTCAGTAATTCAATACGGTCGCGTCGGAAATAGTAGATGGTTCGCCCACTCGACAACTGTGAGGCATCCGGCGACAGTGTTCCAGCCTCAATCCAGCGGCGTACTCGCGTTGGATCGACACGCAGCGCGTAACCTAGAGCATTCAGAGAGATGAGATCTTCTTCTGCACTGAGATTGATGATCTGTTCATTTGGCGGGATGTCGGAGCTTGCAGTGGTTGTGCCAGGAGTATAGTTTTCGGGTGTTTCTCTCACACGTCTCGCAAAAAGATTCCTCATCGCTTCAAACGAGTTGAAATATTCGGAATCAACGTCAAGCTTCTGTGGATTCAGCGGAGAAGGCTTCAAACCCAGACTGTGCTCTACCATGATAGAGACAACCTGATCGCCGTTTAGCGGCAGTACACGAGGGATAGATGTTGCTGCCTTTTGCAGAGCACCAGGAGTGTAGTTAGCGGTTGTCATAAACATACCCTCAGCAAAGCGCCCTGACAAAGCCCCAATAAACCTATCTATATCGGGGCGCTGCACATTATTGCGATACCGCTTAACCTGTATCCCAATCGGAATGCGAAAGCGTCCCGCGATCAAATCCCCCTGAGCATCAATCCCCCCATCACCAATATAGCGCGTAACCGATATCCCCTCAAGCCCAACATAAACCAGAAGCTCACCCGCAAAAAGCTCAAAACTTCTGGCGGACATCGACAATAGCTGCAGCTTCAATTCGCGCTTAATATCTGGTTAGACGCTAGAGAAAATGTATGGGCAGACATGAAACTCCTTTTTTCATGCAGGGAAAGCAGTGCGTAAGCTCTGCACGTTTTTAATAAAATCATTAACCGCTTCTCGACTCGGTGGATTTGCGCTAGGATGATCGCAGCTATTCCTTACATCTGCCATTACCTGGACTTGCCTCCACTGCACCTGATCATAAATCTCAGCTTTCTTGAGCACATCGTTTACTTTAGATATACCATCATTTAGACCATATGCGAGAGGAGGTTGTTGTATACTACAGAGACGCTTTAAATAACGTTCTAGTTCTACGCCTGCAAGAGACCCCGCAGCCGTAATATGGCCAACTTGTAGTAGAATTTGTGCCTCTTTCAAGGCATCTTCTCCTGTAGACCCTTCAAGAGTGCGCATGTATTTCTGCGCATTACAGCTACGATGAGCTAGTTGAGCATTGGATAGTACAGTCTTTCCTCCACGGATATAGGGTTGGATATGATCTACAGTACAATCCTCCAATGAATGTATTTGATTTTTGCAAATCGCACATGTTGGATTGGCATCATAAAGATTTTTTCGAGTGTCGAAACTAAAAAATCGTGGTTCGGTAATAGCACTACTAAGAATAATTTGCACCTCGTTCTTGAAACCAAACCATCGTAACTTTGTTGCAGTTCTATCAGCAGGTCTACGTGAAATAGCCAAACGTACTTGTGGGTTAGTTAATAAGTAAAAGATGTATGCTTCACGAATTTGTTCAGCAACTGCTTGTACTTTAATGGGAGCATGTCCTATTAATGCTGATGCTTGAATATCGAAAGCTGAAATAGAGAAATTTGTATCCCATCTACCACTACTGGCTTGTCTACCTTCCATCCCTGTACTATAGAGACGAGCCGAATTCGGACCGAACACAAGATAAACATTTTGCATCGTCTGACGGAAGAGATTCTCCGCCTCTTTGATTTGTTCAGAATCCTTAGGTGCGTAACGTGCCATATAGTCGTTCAAAAATCTTTTTAGATTTCCCGCATAATGTTCAATTCGGCTTGCAAACGAAAAAAAGCGTAAGATCATTTCTCTTTCGACAAATCTAGGTTCAGGCTCATCAGTTCTCCTAATCTTACGCCAATATGAATCTTTTTCCAGTTGAGCCAACAAATCGCAAAAGGGTCCACGATATACACAGTTTCGTAGCTCTTGTTCATTTAAAGCCATTGAACCACGGTTAAGGCGTTCAAAAACCTCATAACGCAGATTTTGATTACGTCCAGCGTCTATTACAACTGTACGGATAGTTGCGTCTAGCACCTTTGCCTGATCTTCTTCAGACAAGTCGCGAAAGTATTTATCATTAAGACTAGATAGGCGCTGAAGTTTCTGTAAAGGAAATTCATTACGCACAAATCGAATGAGCGTAGTCAACCTCTGTTGCCCATCTATCACTTCAAAACGCGCACCAGACATTTTACCAAAGTACATTGGCGGTATAGGGATTTCTAATAGCAACGACTCAATAAGTCGAGGTGGTAATTCCGGCTTTAGTTGCCAGACATATTCACGTTGATAAGCAGGCTGAAGATCAATTTGACCTCGCTCGTACTTCTCACGTAAGGTGGAAATAGTCCAATCGTAGGGCTGACTTGATACCGGCCGATCGTCCTCTTCTACCACCATATCTTCCGACTCAGACTCTAACTCTGGATACTCTTCAAAATCCACTTCTATTTTATCGTCCACAATGATACTCCTTGCCATATACATCTTGCTCTTCAGTTTCCACATTTGTCCTATAATACCACTATATACCTCACTACGTCATAGCCTGTAACTAACGCGTATGCTATATAGCCTAAAATTCTCAGTTCTACAATCAACTTTTAGCTGGAAGTCACTATATTTATCAAGAAACTCTATTGTAGATTTTCATGGTAACTATGCATGCAGAAGCCGAAAGAAAGGATAATTCGCGAGAAAACGCACATAAGTAAAGAGTGATATCTCAAAAAGGGGTTAACTCTAATTCTTTGAGGTGAGCTTGGGGTGCTTCACTTTCTTGTATAAGAATGAAGGTGTTTGCAAAGAAGCTAGCAAAATAGAACATTAAAGAAGATTTTACCAAAAATTAGCTTGTAATAGTTGCAAATCTTTATAATCATTGTATGAAATGAACGTAGACTAGTCCATGCACTATTAGTTTCCGCTTTTATACCTACTGGTCATACTTGTTAACCTCAGCGTCTCACCAGGATGAAGCTCACAGATATTTGGCCCGTAAAACGGTGATACTGGACCAAACATCTGTGATAAACGTAATACAGCAAAATTATATATCGAGGTTCGCGCTCCTAGCATGGCTCTCAATAAATCTTTTGCGGGGCATTACTTCGCTGCCCATGAGCATACTGAAGGTTTTGTCGGCTTCTACAGCTTCCTCAATATTGACTTTCAATATTGTGCGGCGCTCGGGATCCATTGTGGTCTCCCACAAAGTCTCCGGGTTCATTTCGCCGAGGCCTTTATAGCGGCCGACTTCTGGCTCTTTGCCGTTGTGGCCCTTCTTGTACTCCTCGACGAGACCATTTCTTTCCTCTTCTGTGTAGACGTAGTGCACTTGTTTGCCCATCTTGACGTGGAAGAGGGGGGGCTGGGCGATGTACAGGTGGCCGTCGTTGACGAGCTGCTGCATGTGTCTATAGAAGAAGGTGAGCAGGAGGGTGCGGATGTGGGCTCCGTCTACGTCGGCGTCGCACATGATGACGACGCGGCCGTAGCGCAGGCGGCCCATGTTGAAGTGCTCATCGATTCCAACCCCAATAGCCGTTATAATGTTCTTTACTTCCTCATTTTTGAGGATTGTGTCAAGTCCGACGCGCTCGACGTTCAAGATCTTTCCTCGCAAGGGCAGTATAGCCTGGAAGTGGCGATCGCGGCCCTGCTTGGCTGAGCCACCGGCGGAGTCACCCTCGACGAGGTACAGTTCGCAGCGGTCGGCGTTGCGTTCACTACAGTCGGCCAGCTTGCCCGGCAGCGTTGTATCTAAAGCATTCTTACGTTGGATGAGGTCGCGGGCGGCGCGGGCGGCTTCGCGGGCACGGGCCGAAGTCAGACATTTGTCGATGATGGACTTGGCTTCGCTCGGCGTCTGCTCCAGGTATTGGGCGAGCATATCCGCGGTGATGGTTTCGACGATTGGGCGCACTTCGGCGTTGTTGAGCTTGGACTTTGTCTGCGCTTCAAATTGAGGATTGGCTATTTTGACGCTGACAACGGCTGTGAGGCCCTGACGCACGTCGTCACCAGTGAGATTGCCGTCCTTCTCTTTGAGCAGGTTAGCCTTGCGGGCGTAGTCATTAAGAGTACGCGTGAGAGCGCTACGGAAGCCGGTGATGTGCATGCCGCCGTCAACGGTGTTGATGCCGTTGGCAAACGAGAACTCGGTGCAGGTCCAACTATCGTTGTACTGTAGCGCGACCTCGACTTTGACAGTGTCGATCTCGCGGAATGCACTAACTGGGCGGGACTGCAAGGTGTTGCGGTTCTTGTTCAGGTAGCGGACAAAGGAGACCAGGCCGCCTTCGAAGTAGAAAGTGGCTTCACGGTCCTGCCGCTCGTCAACCAGGCTGATGGTCAGGCCGCGATTGAGATAGGCCATCTCGCGGAAACGCTGGGCGAGCACTTCAAAGCTGTAATCGCGCGTCTCCATGACGGAGAGGTCGGCCAGGAAGGTTGTTATGGTGCCGCTACCCTCGGTGGGTCCAACCACGGTCAGAGGAGTGACAGGGATGCCTTTTTCGTAGCGCTGGCGATAGAGCTGTCCGTTGAGCTTTACGTCAACCTGACACCACTCTGAGAGGGCATTCACTACGGAGACGCCCACGCCGTGCAGGCCGCTACTGATCTGATAGCCGCCGCCACCGAATTTACCACCCGCGTGCAGCACGGTCATCACGACTTCTAGCGTCGACATGCCCGGTCGCTGATGATGTTCATCGATAGGGATGCCGCGTCCGTTGTCTTCGATGGTTACCGAGTCATCGGCGTGAATCACGATCTTGACCAGATCGGCATAGCCCGCCATAGCCTCGTCAACACTATTATCAACCACTTCATAAATGAGGTGATGCAGTCCGCGCTGGTCCGTTGCACCAATATACATACCGGGGCGTACACGTACGGCCTCTAAGCCTTCGAGAATCTGAATATTCTGTCCGCTATAATTATTACCGTTACCGTTCAGCTTCCCATCACTACCCGTTTTTTTATTGTCATTCAGTAGAGCATCATTATAATCTTCGGGGAGGTGCTCTGACATTATCGATTCTCTCGTCTTCGCCATCAAAAACACTCCAGTATGGATACCCAGCCAACGAGGCATAAGGGCTAACGACATTAGGGATCTACGTAACTACTCCACAATCGACCTCTTACGAGGTACACTGAAAAACGATGCGTAGACACAGCTCATTTTCAGCGTGTATACACAAGCGTGTAAGGAAGCGGTTTGTTGTGGAGACTTGCCTACTTCTCTGTAAAACAATTCTGATAGAATGGTCAAAATGCGGCAATGTAGCTACACTTTCGTCCCATCATTATATCACATTTTGCCTGCTAAACCAAGAACAATGATAGAACAAAGGTTATCGCTCAGCAGGCTTTAGAGGCTGTCGGATATATTTGAGTATAACAGAAGGAGAGAAGACGGTGACTCTCTTCCATCCTTTCTAGAACGGGAGAGAGCCGGAGCCGAATTGGGTGCGCAAAACGGAGGACAGTTTAGCTTCGATCTTAATATGAAAACCAACGTCGCTCTCTTGAAAGTCCGCCCGCCAACGGACTCCGTCCTAGCTTCGCTCAGGTATGCGGCAAGGAAGATCGCGGCTAGTGCTCCGCACTCAGGTTTCCATATAAGGAGTTAATAGCGGTTGCCACTCACAGGAATACCTGAGTTGCCTGGAGGTACATTTTGCATTGAGGGCATGGGTGGCATATTCGCGGGCATCGCCGTGCTGGCTACATTTGTTGCACAGTATGGGCAATGCATCCAGCGCAATTCCAGCAAACGCTCACACTTAGGGCACGAGCGTTTCAGCTTCTGTGCACAGGACGGACAGACCTGGAAGTCGGACTCGACACGAGCATGACAGTTGGGGCAGGTCTGACGCTCAGTCATCTCAGCCAACAGGGACTCTTCCTCAAGTTGTCGTTCGTAGATCTCTGCTAGCGTCTGACGTGGACGCAGGATCATATAGATAAACAAGCCGCCTACATTAAAGACCGCCACCAGGACTGTGGCTAGAATTTGTGATAAGAAATCTTGCGTGCGAGCTCGGATATCACGAAAGGTCCAGATGATCAGGCTCAGCGAGAAGATAACAAAAAACGCGACCAGGCAGCCAATAAGTGGACCGAGTAGATTCTGGATGGTCCCCAATATGTCTGTGGTAGATGACTTTGTGCCAGCCCCTGTGGCCAGCAAAACGATGGAAGCAAATCCGTTCACAGATTGAGCGCCCCTTTCAGCATATAAGAATTAGCTACTTCATAAGTAAACACAAATCTTTGTACCATTTTTTAGCATACATTACACTGCAATTACAACGATTTATTAGATGCTCCGATGACAGTGTAGGACTATGAGCTAGAATAGCAGCATACATTTAGTAAGTTTGCCACATATCCGGTCTCAATAGCAACTTCTTTATACTATTGTCCTCTCTCGTCCTACCCTCTGGACGCTTAGCAGACTATCTTTATTATAGAGAACGGAGAGCAAACGTCTACTCATTATCACAACGTCCAGGACAGCTTTAGAGTACACAGTACTTTCTTACTTCTAATAGACACGTACTTCTATCAGTAATAGATACGTACTTTTACCAGATTTTGGATGAGTGAAAGTCAATCTATTTTCTTCGTAGTTAAGATGAGTGAGAGTTAATCTATTTTCTTTGTAGCTAATTCGTAGCTAAAAGGAGAGTACAACCGTTATATAGCCAGGAGAGAACTACATCTTTTCCAAGAGGAGTATTTGATTCCCATCACGGTGGGCCTCTCTCCTCGCTCATGCATCCGCATGCCAAAGGCATGCCCGATGTTTTTCATGTTTTTTGCTTTTTCTGCATGCTTTGGGCTCTGCCCAAAGCATGCAGAAAAAGCAAAAAACATGAAAAACACCGGAAAGAGCAGCGAAGCTGTGAGAATGATGAGTACCAGACGGTGGAGACGAGAGAGTGCAGCTTCGCTGCCTGAATGAAGAGATGGGAGTCTATAATTGTACTTTTCCTCCATTTTTAAGCAATGCTTAAAAATGGAGGAAAAGTACAATTATAGACTCTGCAACGAGCGCCGAAGGCGTGCGAATGTGGTAGTGATGGGCGTTGAACACTCTCCAGGAAAAGGGAGCGAAATCAGGAATGTATAGATGGGAAACGTATAATTCTAATGTAGTTCTCAAAAACAGGACTTTTTTCTCATACATTAGAGACATCTAGAATGATATGATAGCCTGTAGCTAGTTGTATCTATATATATCGAGTTAGTTCATCTTGCATTCCTTATGGTTAATGGGTGTGCTCTTAGTGATGGACGACAACCGCAAGGGATTGTCGCTACGTGGATTTGGTAGTCTGTGTTATTATTAGAACATAAGTTCTTTTCTTATTAGCTTAGCTTATTAGTACAAGGAGGTTGTTCATGGCGAGTGGAAGCTACGCCAGGAAATCTTTGCCACAAGAGCCCATAGAGCTGGAGAAGCGTATTCCTGCGCGCGCTACGCGAGAACTACCTCCCTTGACACAGGAGCTAGAGGATGAAGATGAGGAGTTTTCAACTGGAAACTCGCTCACTAAACCGATCTACTCACGGGATCGGACAACGCGAGTCATACCGACGACGCAATCTATGCAGACTACTACGAAAATGGTCTCTCCGGCTCGCACACGCCGAATTGAGGCAAACGAATACTTTGCTCCTACTCCTGCTCCACTTCCGCGCCGTATCGTGAATGAATACGGTCCAGTGCCTCAGTCTGCTCCACTGCAACGCCATCAATTCTGGTTGCGGCCGTGGGTTATCTGCGTCTTCTGCGTTGTGGCTTCTCTGCTTGTTCTGATCTCGGCCGGCATCTTCCAGCGCTCTGACGAAGAGCGCCTGCTGCATTATGGCGGCGGCAAGACTTATGATATTCAGGTTGGCGGAAAGCTTGCTTCAACCTGGCAGACAGATGAGCCCCTACCTCCTAAAGTAGCTATTAAGCCGCAGAGTGGTCCCTATGTTGTGCTTGGAAAGCCAACGGTCAACGCTACTCTTATTAACAAGGTGTTGAGTGCGTATCATTCACCGGCAGCCGGCAAAGGTCAGTCTCTCTATGATCTCGGCGTGAAGTACGGTATTGATCCAGCTTTTGCCCTGGCATTTTTTATGCATGAGAGCACCTTTGGACTAAAGGGCGAGGCTTCAGGTAGTCTTTCACTGGGCAATATACGCTGTATCCCCAATTTTCGTTGTCGCGACAATTTCGCCTGGTTTGACACCTGGGAGGATGGTTTCCAGGAATGGTACAAGCTGATGCGCAATCTCTATGTGGCACAGTGGGGTTTGACAACCGTTGACCAGATTATTCCGACCTATGCACCCGCGGCCGACCATAACGACGAGTCGGCATATATCAATTCGCTCAAACATTCGCTGGATACCTGGCATGCAGGCCAGATATTCGTGCGTTGAGCTGGGCTTATCTTATGGAGTGACAAGCCCTTGCTCAATAGCTTTACTCAAGGCTTCAGTACGGCCAGAGACGTTCAGCTTCTGGTAGATGTTCGCTAGATGGAAATTGACAGTCCGCTCGCTTACAAAAAGGCGGGCGGCTATCTCTTTGTTGCGCATTCCACGTGCGAGGAGGCGTAGTACATCTAGCTCACGCGCTGTGAGTGCATCGTAGCGCCCCTGGCGCCCGAAGCGCGAGAGCAGACGCCCGGCCAATTGTGACTGTATCATTACCTCTCCACGCGCGACCGTGCGCACAGCCTGGGCCAGTTCATCTGGCGCGATATCCTTCAATACATAGCCATCGGCACCGGCGCGCAGGGTCTCGTACATATATTCTTCTCGATCCTGTGTCGCGAGCAGGAGTACTTTCGCATCCAGATTCAACTGCTTGATCTGCCGCAGCGCCTCTAGACTCTGCCCGCCCGGCAATTGCGTATCTATAAGCACGACCTGTGGGCCAAGCTCAAGCGTCTCGCTAACCGCCTGAACGCCGTCTGCCGCCTCGCCAATCACCTGCAAGTCGTTGTAGGATTCAAGCAAGCGACGCAGGCCAGCTCGTGTTACGTTCTGGCTTTCTACGACCAGGATGCGCACAGGATGGTTCGCTTTGGGCTGAGCAGGATCGGCGTTTTCATTCTCTTTGTTTAGAGATGCTAAGACTCTGCTATGGTCAGAGTCCTCGTTCGCTTTTGACGCGTCGGATGCATTCGTAGAAATATAGGGAATGCGTGCCACTATCCGAGTTCCTCGCTCGCTAGCTGGAACGATCTCTAGAGAGCCTCCAAGTTGCTCCAGACGGATGCGGAGATCGTCGATGATGGGTTTGAGCGCGGCTTCGGCTGGGACGGTGGTTGCTCTCTCGAAGGGCGGGGCGGGCGCATCTCCGCTTTGCTCTTCGTCCTGAGCCTCGTCATTGAAATCATTTACGCCATCATCTTCCAGGCTCATCTGCACGTCGTCTTGATTGTAGTTAAGTCCGAAGCGCAGCCGTCGCGCTCCCGCATGCTTCTCCACTTGATAGAGCGACTCGCGCGCGACCAGATATAAGAGATGTTTGCCGATAGGAGAGAGGTCCTGCTCGCGTGCTTTGTTCTGCTCGTCACCACCTGAGAACGAGATACGACTGGTGAGATTCAGGCGCTCGGCCGTGTCTTCAACCATGCGGAAGAGCGCCTCTGATAGTGGCACTCCTTCGAGCTCCGGCATAGGAAATTCGTCGAGCGAGGAGCGCACAGTGGTCAGCGCCCTTGTCGCTAATTGCTCTAATTCGTTCAGGCCGGCGCTTAAAGCATTTGTATCTATGGCTATACCTGAGAGCTCCGGCTGGTTCGGAGGTGCCGGAGGCATCAGGGTTTGCAAAGCATGGATCTCTAGCAAGAGCGCACTCAGCGTCTGCAAGAGATTTTCATGAGTGTTTTTATTCATAGGATTGCCTCAACGTAGGTCTTTACACTATAATAATGATGTTTTCATAACCCAGCGAAAGGGAGAATTATGCAGATCAGCGAGCCAGCGGAATATGTTATCCTGGGACTCCTCAACTCAAGACCAATGCACGGCTACGAGATGTTTCAGCATTTTGAGGGTGGTACTCTAGGACAAATTATACACCTCGAAATGAGCCAGATGTATGCCTTTTTGAAGAAATTGGAGCGCCTGGACTATATTGAGGCTGAGATCGAGCCGCAAGGCTCACGACCACCCCGCAAGATTTTTCATCTTACACCTACTGGTCGCACCGTGTTTATGAACTGGCTTGTTCAAGCAGATGAAAAGCCGCGCGATATACGCATTCTCTTTCTTATCAAGCTTTATTTTGTGCAACGCTTTCTGCCCGCCCAGGCGACAGAGCTCATCAAGCAACAGATCCAGGCTTGTGAGCACTTTCTTGTCCATCTGCGCGCAAAACAACATGCTCTTCCCGACACAACCAGAATAGTAGATGATGCAGCCTTCTTCGATCAGATCGTCCTGAACAGCCGTATTCATCAGACAAGCTCTCTGCTAGAATGGCTCTCAGAGCTTCAGACAGAGCTGGCTCAAGTTCATTCGTAGACATTGGGCATTTATTTTATAAGCATGTTTGATTGTCCCTATGCTCCTCTGATTCTCGGACATTTGCATGCCTTCGGCATGCCGTTCTTCTTACTAGTTTTTCTACATTTTCTATATTTTTATAAACCTTTGTGTGAAGCACAAAGGTTTATAAAAATATAGAAAATGTAGAAAAACTAGTAATTTAGTAGCTCTCTATTCTCCAGAAGCGGCTGGCAACAAAAAAAGCTTGAAGTGAGGATTATACTTTTTGTCGCAACTACTACAAGAGACAGGCTGAGAGTAGCGTTTTGTACGCGGGTAGTGCTTGCCACAGATAGGACACTCGTAGAGATAACGGATTGGTCGCCGCTTGCGCCTGCTAGACTCCAACCGGGCGCTCTCCTCGTGCAAGAGTAGACGCAAATCTTCTAAGCCATATCCGGTTATGGCTGCCTCATCGGCAGCAATCGCATCGTAACCATGATGATGATGACGCCTAGGCGTTCCTCGTACACGATCCGCCAGATGAATCAATTCGTGTGCAATGGTTACTTCTATCGATCTTGCCTGCATGTCTGGCTCTACAAAGATCAAATGTCGATGCGGCGAGCGCTCATGATGAGCTCTTTGCAGACGAGAAGATGTGTTTATAGCTGGAATGTAGCAGTAACAGCCAAGCGCCATAGTGTTCAGGCGTTTTCCCGTCCAGCACTTGTACTCCTGACGATCCTGTGTGATGGCCAGAAGCGGAAGCTCAGACTCTGGTATCTCTAATTTTTGCCAGTAGTGCTTGAGCCATTGGCCCAACACCTCTTGATTGCCGTGTAAAATTGGCTCCGCCGTTGCTGGTGGCGGAACTGGTGCTTGTAAGCGAGTTGATCTCCTCGCGGTCCCCATATGACCACTCTCTTCATCCAGAGATAATCTCTTGAGACTACCTATCGTTGTTGAAGACAAACAATTCCTTTCGGAAACCTGAGTGCAGAGCACTAGCCACGATAGTGGCGTTGGTTTCCGTATAAGGTCTAAAAATACTCGTGGCAGAGTATACAATCGTTGCTAGCGCATCAACAGTATATCAAGCAGAAAACATGAACGCAAGTGAATAGAATTACGATACTCCGATGATATGGCTTGACACCTTTTAGCAAGAGGGGTAAGATACAAGCTAGATTTTACGCAACGCAAGCTTCCGGCATCTGCAAGGAGGAGTTCATATGTCATTTCAGGTCTGTATAAAAACAGATAAATCGTTACAACAGCTTGCAGCAGAGATGCGTGACCTCCTCTCGCTTCCACCCTTCAAACTTGATTCGTTCGCTGAAGAGCCCTACTGCCAGTTTGAGACACTGGGCATGCTAATTCTCCTCCGTAAGGCTGAAGACGACGACCGCGATCCCGAAGTGAAAGATTATCCCTACTGCTTCGATGTACAGATGTCTTTTGCCGATCATGATCTCGATACGGATGAAATAGAATACCAACTACAGCCCTACTATGCTCAACTCCTCACATTTCAACTAGATGTAGAGACGGCATGCTACGAAAAGAAAAAGGTGGGGCAGCACTGGCAGATTCGTTATCACTACTATAACAAGAATCCCAAGTGGAATGAAAATATTTTGCATGGAGAACCGGGGTGGAGTCCCGCGGTCATTATCACTCCCGCCAGTGCATGGCGCTCAATGCATCCAGTGTTTTAGATCTATAATATCCCTCATCCACCTGTCTTATTCGGTAGCCCTGCTCCTCATCTTCTTTTCGTTCTTTTCTTAGAGAGTGCCCGAGGCTCATCACTACCACGTTCTCGCGACTTCGGCACTCGTTGCAGTAGTGTATAATTTTACTTTTTCACTTTTCTACATATTTTGGGGCCGCCCAAACTATGTAGAAAAGTGAAAAAGTGGATAAGAAAACATTTATTGCATCGATACATGCGTGGTGGCTGGCTCGGCAATGGGATTCTCTACGGTAAAGATTTCGGTTGCTGGCGGGGTTAATGGGACGCTTTTTGAGCTCTTTCCGTTCATGTTTAGTGTGGGTAAGACTGGCACAATTGGCAGGTTGCTCTCTACAATGAGACTATTCTCTATATAGAGATGATAGGGGAAGAGGGCGGGATCGAAGGCGCTGCTGTGCGACAGCAGGATGATCTGCTCAAAGTGCTGACTCAGTACATCGCCCGTTACCACGTTGGCCAAAGCTTGCGCGCGATCGCGGTCAAAAGAGCTGAGCGGCTCATCCAGCAGGACGAAGCCGGGTGCAGCGGTGAGTTCGCCGGGTAACGTTGCAATCGCAAAGGCGAGGCGTAGGGCCAGCGAGAGCTGATCAGCGGCACCACCGGATAGTGTGGATGTGGAGACGTATTCGTTCGCCGCGCTATCCCAGACCTGGATCTGAATTGCGCCCGCCGTCTCCTCTTCACTCTCCGTTGTTAGATGGACATCGTGATAGCGACCTCCTGTGAGCAAGGGTAGGATCTGCTGCATATAGTACTCGGTGTGCGGAAGTACTTTGTGCAGGAGACGTTGCTCAACCTCTTGCAGCCAGAGATGACCATGCTTTTTGATCTGATAAGAACGCTCTTGCTGCTCCATAAGGATGCGCGTCTGCTCCAGATCGAGCGAGGCACCTGCGGTCTTCAGCTTCTGGCTGAGATCAAGCTCCTGTTTCTCCAATTGAGCCAGCTCTTGTTCAAGCGAAACATACCGATTTTCCAGGCGCAACCGATCAGATCCGTTGTATTGAGACAGTAGAGGCCAGATGGCAATCAGGTCGGCTCGTGCATAACTGCGTGCCTGTGGGCGCCTGCGCTGCTTGAGCTTGCTAGCAATAGAGCTCTGATCGTCCTCGATTTCCTGATGACAGAGCTGCATCTTGGCCTTTGCAGCCCCCTCGCGCATCTGGAGTACCTCGAAGTCGTCCAGAATCTTCTGCTCGTTTGCCTCATCTAATTCTTTCTGACAGCGCGCGCGTAGAGCAACCAGTGCTTCGGCGAAGGGATTGGGCGGAACGATCCAGCTTCCCAGCGTGTTACTAAACTTGGCCAATTGTTTATAGTGTTCCGCGAGCGCTTCCTGAGAGTCCTTGAGCACCTCAGTGTAGTGCTGCTGACGCTCCTGCAGCATGACCTTGTTGCCTAGTGTAATATGAAGCTCTTCTAGTTGCTTACGCGCCATATTCTCGGCACTTCCGATAGCGGCCTGTCCAAAGGCCACACCTAAAGGCCGTACGCGCTGGCGCAGTGAATCCTGAAGCGATTGTAGAGCACTACGCAACGCCATCTGCTGCTCGCGTGCACGCTCGATCTGAACTTCGGGATCATCTTGCATATAGTGTGCATTGCGGTCTTCTATGGCCCGCTGCCTCTCAAATAGCCTATCCAGAGTATCCTGATGCATCCTCATCTGTGCCGACAGGTCATTCATCATATCTAATTTGCCATCGAGCGAGGCAATCTCATGCTCAGTCGCTTTTATCGTACTCTCTACCAGGTTCTCAAGGTCTGGTATTCCTGAAGTATCGTCTTCGCTTGAGTCCGGTGTCGGCATGTTCGCTGAGGATGAAGAGGCAACGGGACTTGCCTGTATACGCGCATTGACGCTTGGAAGTGGGAGGCCCTCCGGGCCGGCTAAGAGTATGACCTCCTGTTGTATACGCTCGACGGATGCTTGGTCCTCGCGGATCTGCTCTTCGAGCGAGAACCATTTTTCCTTCTTCCGCTGCTCATCCAGGCGCATACGTTCTTTACGCAGGCTGGCTACGGCTTCCATAGTGACATTGACTTGATTGCGGGCGGCGTTGGCTTCGTCGATCTTTTCTTTCATACGCTGCTGCACGTCGCCGAGATCGCCCTGGTCCTTCATACGCTCAAGAGATTGCTGAGCATCCTCGGCAGATTGTGGAATGGCACCACCCAGCGAACGAATTTCGTTCTCTACCTGGACGATAGCATCGCTATTGCCGCCCATACGCATAGCCGCCTCGCGGGCTGCTACCATCATGCCGACCCGGCTAATAGCATCCTGCTCCTGACTCTTGATAGCATTTTCCTGTGCCCGCGCCTTGCGATAGTTTAAGAAATTGACGATTCCAACGCCGATCAGGACAAAGACGGCCAGGAAGGCGATGACGGCGAGTGTAAATGACTGGGCCCAGACGGAGAAGGCGACGGCAAGACAGACGAGAATGCCGATGCCACAGCCGATAGTAATCATCGTAGATTTCGTCGCGCTGCTGCGGGCAACGATGACGGCCTGGGTGAGCTTCTCCTGATTCTGCCTCTCCTGACGCACATGCATTTCTGCCTGCGCGAGACCCTGCGATAGTCCTTTAAGCCGCTGCCATTCCTCAAGTTGACGGCGGATACTGATCTGCCTCCAACGTCTCTCTAGCACATCGGCCTGCTGCTGAACCTGTTGGGCCTCTCTCTCGACCAGGGCCTGCTCTTGCTCGGTCTCAGCAAGGTCCCTTCCCACTTTTTGTAGCTGCTTACTATTCTCTTCGGCCCGCGTCCTATCAGATATACGTTGCGTATAACGCTCTTCCGCCTGCCGCAGGGCCAGCATCCGCTCGGATAAAAACGTCAGGCGTTGCAGGCGTGCTTCTAATTGAGGGCGGGTTGTGCGTCGGCGCTCATCCAGATCTTGCCAATCTTGCTGCACCTTAGCCAGTCTGACTCGCTCCTGCTCAATCTGATCATCAAGCAACTTTACATTTTGCTTGATCTCGTTATGCTCTTTAAGGTCACGCTCTAGCTCTTTGATGCTGTCGACCGCTGTGAGCAGGTCGTTAGACATACGTTGCAAAGTGCTAAAAGATCGTGTAAGCTCGCCAAGCTCGGCAACACGCTTCTCAATCTTCGGCAGTTCTTCACGCTCGCGTCGCTCAAGGTCTGCTATCTGCTTCTCCAGCTCAGGTAGTTCGCGTCGAGCCTCGGCAATGTCATCATAGCTGCCTACGATCTCTGCAAGCGTTGCATCGGCCTTTTTTAGCTGCTGGATGCGTCCCTGGCTACTTTTGAGATCCAGCCGTTGGCTGTGAATCTGTTCTAGAGTCTCTTCTAGCTCGTTTAGCTCGATCTCTTGCTGATCTATATCGGAGAGAAATTCATCGACCCTCACCGCGTCCAGGGCTATCTCTATCTGTTCCAGCTGACTGCTGAGCTGTGGAATGCGGGCCTGAATCGTCGCCAACTCCAGACGCCCTTTGCTCTCCGCTAACTTCTCTTCATCCTCTGGCTGCACCTGAAACTGATTGATAAGTTCTTCAAGGGTCTCTAGATCCAGAAGCTTGCGTACCGTGGCATCGCGCTCAGTGCTGCCTACCATCTCCAGCCGTGTGAGTCCTTTTTGTTCAACCAGACAAGTATTGCGAAGCGTCTCCCCGTCGATTCCCCCCATTTCACTGATGATGCGTGCATTCGCCTCTGCGAGGTCCGTTATTGTTTCGGCTTCGGGTATGCCAAGATGCTGAATGAGCAGAGCGATGTGTTGTCCCCGCCCACGCTCAATAGTACGGGCAATGGTTAATTCGGTTGCTCCAACCGAGATGACCAGGCTCACATTCGCCGTATCTGAACCATAAAGGATAAGATCGTCCAATGCACGCTTGCCGCGCTTGACGACGAGGGGCTCACCATACAGAGCAAAATAAATACTTTCGACGAGCGCCGACTTTCCTGCCTCGTTCGGACCCTGAATTAAGATGCTTCCACGCTGCGGAAAATGGATGTTCATCGCGCGTAGAAGCCGGAAGCGCTCGACAGTTAAATGTTTTAGGATTATCATGGGCCTACTCCGTTCGCCGATTGACATGCTCAACAGGATACTTGTTAAAGGATACCATGCTACGGCCTATTTTTCATCTCAACCAATGCCGACAATAGTTCTTCTTTTGTAGAGCTGAGCGATTTCTTCTCTTGCTCGTCTGCTGCCGCCGCTATCTTTTCATCCGCCAATGCGACCAACTCTTCGCGCAGCGAGAAGCGATCTCCCGACTCAGTTGAGAGAACCTCCTGCTCTGGTAAGAGAGTGAGCGCGCTATCGTCGATAGCGAGCGCAAAGCACTGCTCCTCACCATAGCGTCGTATCTGGTTGAGATCCAACTGATGATAAGCACTCCGCGTCAATTCGCCTTCAAGACGGAGCTGAACCATTGTATCCGTATTACAGAGAGGACGCAAGCGTGCCAGGATGATCTCAGTTGGTGAAGAGGAGCCGTCAGCCCACAGTTCTTTTGTCTGAATGCTGAGACGCTGCATAGACAGCGCCTCTACACTAATGTGATTACACCAGCGCAGGCCGTCTTCCGCTAATCCGAGAAAGACAAAACCCGGAGCCTGATCTGGCGTGCTAAAGTCAATATACTGCGTTGCGCCGGCCACAATGACATCTGTTTGACCAACGTGCATCTGGTTGTAGCTATGAAGGTATCCTGCGAGTATATAACGAAAGAGAGACTGTTTACTTATACTATCTCTAGTAACTACTGCACGCGTGTCTAGAAGTGAGTTGCCTATCGTCAGCCCTTCGATAGGGGCATGCAGAATCAGAATAGGTACAGCCGCACGCTCAATCTCAAGTTGCACACGGAGATCTGCCAGCGGGTCTCCCTCCTGGCCAGCGAGTACACCTGAGCCGCAGATACCCACCACCGTTCCTCGCACATCCACCATCACAGGCTCTAACTGCTGCGCTTCATTCTTCTGCGTTGGAGGGAAATAGTGCAGTGCACCTAAGCGCGCGTAACTTAGCTGTGGGGCGGGCGTTGTATCACCAAGCAAGGACGGCGCACTGGCTGGCGTATCATGTACGCCGCCCAGTGCAAACGTTCGTACGCCAGCCTGCTTGAGCTGCGCCAGACGCTCAGCAACAAAGCTGCGATCTCGCTCATCCGGTGTTGCAGTATCAAACAGGTCACCCGCTTGAATAAAGAGATCCACACCCTGCACAATCGCAAAATCTGTTGCTTGCTGAAAGGCGTGCCGCAGGCGCTGTTGGCGCTCCTCTCGCTTTCGAGGATGCTGACCAAAACCTGTGTAGCCTAGATGGTTGTCAGCGGTTAGTACGACCGTGACTATACCCTCGCGCTTTTCATCCTGTTCAGGCTTTGTCTCCTGTTTCAAAATATCTTCTTCCATCAAGGCCACTTTCGTTTTGTTGCAAACATCTTCCGTCAATGATAGTACTCTTTTCTTAATGTGGAGTCTATCACAAATAGCGACGATTAAAAATAAATCGGGATGTGAAGAGGGACTATTTGGGGAATAGCAAAAGCTCTTTTTCCATCTTGATAGGAAGATCGCTGTCTACTCTCTTCGGCGATAGATTTCGTTCTCTTTCCCGAAATATCTCGTTGCTAGTAGCCAATTGGTATAGTCGTTACAGTAATATAACGACCTATTCGTATTCTTTAGTAATAGACAGAAAATAATTAGAGGTATTTGTAATGTGGGAGAGTAGCGTGGTGGAGAGAAACACATTGATCCATTCAGAGAAAGAGAAAGAGACGAGAAAAGTCCTCCTCTCATTGGCAAAAAGCATTCAAGAGCGCGATATCGTTACCTATGAGCATTCGCGTCGGGTAGCGGTCTACTCTCAGCGGCTGGCGCGTTACCTGGGATGGACGCGCAAGGAGGCCCGTGATCTCGCCCTGGCTGCCCTGGTGCACGATCTTGGGAAGACATGGATCGGGAACGACATTCTGAACAAATCTGAAGCTCTCTCGACCGAGGAACGGCGCAAGATGGAGCGCCATCCCGTTATCGGCGCGCGCATATTGATCGGGTGCGATGTCCATCCCTTCTATGTGCAGACAGTGCTTCATCATCATGAATCATGGAATGGGAATGGGTATCCTGTTGGGCTCAAGGGCGAGGAGATTCCATTAAGCGCCCGTATTCTGGCTATTGCTGACGTCTATGATGTTTTGACATCGCAACGTCCTTATAAAGTGGCCTCTACGATGCAGGAGGCTCGGGAGCGCCTTATCGCTGGTACAGGCATGAACTTTGATCCCGTCCTGATTCAAGCCTTCGTCCAGCTTATGGATATCAACCCGAACTTTACGCTCGCGCAGCCAATCTGTGCAATCGATTTGAAGGATATGCCGCAGCCTGCTCTCTATAATATATATATCACAGGTTCGTAACTTCTTATGAGATGATTACTACTTTTGCAGCAAAGACTGGCCTTACGAGATCGGTCTTTGCATCATTCGCGGTTATATCTCCACTCCTCAATCCCCATTTGGTGATTATGTCCCGGTAGCTTCCGTCCGCCTTTATCTGTGCAAACACCTTTTGCAGCTCGCTCAGCAGGGAAGCGTCATTTTTCCGCACCGCTATCCCCTCCAAGTTGGCTCCGATTATTCCTCCTCCTATCTCAAAGCGATCGGGGTTCTGCTTGATGAAATAGTCAGTGACAGGCGAGTCTTGATAGACGGTGGCGACATTTCCTTCAAGGAGCTGCTTTAAACTGGCTATATACTCTGGACAGACGGCAACTGAGATGGCGGCCTTTCCATCTTTTAAGCAGTTTGAACTGATGTCTTTTAACTCGCGCTGTTCAAGTGTTCCTTCTTTAATAGCTACTTTTCGTCCACACAGATCGGACAGAGCATAGATCCGATGAGGATTGCCTCTACTCACAAGTAAAGACTCTCCTCCTCTGAAGTAGGGAATAAAGTCTGCCTTTTTCTGTAGTTCAGGATTGATGCTTACTGCGGATATTACGACATCAAAGCGGCTGACTGCTAGGTCGTTGATGAGCATTGAGTAGTCCTCAGCCACGAATTTCGTTCGCAAGTGGAGACGATCCGCAAGAGATTGGATCACATCTATATCGAAACCGATGATCTGGTGTTTGCTCTCGTCCATATATTCCTGTGGAAAATAATTCGCGTAAATACCAACTGTTAATACGTGTGGACTAATGAGATTGATGAGTGGAGTTGTCTCCACCTGGTGTGCAGTGGGAGTGGCGCGATTCATAGAGGGCAAAGCATCTTTACAGGAAGTAAAGAATGATGAGAGGAGCAAGGCGAGAAATAGCCAAATTACTAATAGGTAGTAGTGCCTTGAAAGAAATAGCATAGAACGTTCGAACTCCTCTCACCTGAAGGCCTCAAGCCACTTGACAGATTCATTTCCTCTTGGGGATTGCCATAGGATCTTCTATTTAAAATGCCCTATCCTATTCTTAAGTACGTTCTGTTCGGACCCTATATCACACCCGACGAACTTTCTGTAATCTGCAAAGATGCAAAGTTTTGCACATTCTCCGTTAGTTGTCCACATCCTTGTGGATAACTATAATAGTATTATCTCCTTTCCTCTTCTCCACCCCTCTCATTGCCAACATGTTGATTTTTCCCCTTTTTTATGAATAATCTCTCATCCCTCCTCCTCTTATTCTGTCCAGAAATTCAATGTGGATAACTTTTTCACACAATTTTCACACCCTTCTGAGTTATCCACAAAAATTGTGGAAAAGTTATCCACACTATCCACATTTCCCAGAAACCTCACAAGATCCTCACGATAGTTATATAACTAGCAATATAACTTACGACGCTCTGACTCAAAGTGCGTTGATCATCTTGAATTATCCACAAAAATTGTGGAAAAGTTATCCACACTATCCACATAGTTTTTTCAAAGTTTGATAGTCCTCTTATCACTCCATATAACCAGCTATATAACTTACGATGTCTCGACTCAAAGTACGTTGATCACCTTGAATTATCCACATTTTCTATAGCCTGCTATATAGCTAGCTAATTTGCAATATAACTAGCAATATAACTTACGATGTCTCGACTCAAAGTACGTTGATCACCTTGAATTATCCACATTTCCTGTGGATAACTTATCCACACTATCCACATTTCTTGTATTAGTTATATAGCGTGCTATATAACTAATATTGCTAGCAATATAACTTACGATGTCTCGACTCAAAGTGCGTTGATCATCTTGAATTATCCACAAAAATTGTGGAAAAGTTATCCACATTTGTGTTGTATCTATCGAATGTCTATATATCCCGATATAGCTGGGCAAGTTATCCACAAAAATTGTGGAAAAGTTATCCACACTATCCACATGTACGTACATGCCCCAAAAGGTTATCCACAGAAAATGTGGAAAAGTTATCCACAGGCTTTCCTCTCTTATTGATAGCGATAAATTTACGCAGTAGTAAGCAAGCAGTGTTTTTGATGAACTGCTAGTTTTGATTGGTCGAGAATCCGACCAAATCGAAGCTTTTCTGAAGAATTTTTCAGAGATTGTGAAAAATTCCACAGACAAAAAGTTATCCACATTTTCTGTGGATAAGTTATCCACATACACGCATATCTATCCACACGATGTGGATAACCTGTGGATAACCTGTGGATAACGTCGGTGTTTTTCTGAACTTTTGTTCATAATTCGGGGGTAGTGAGGAAAGTTATCCCCACGTTATCCACAGGCTATCCACAGGTCTGTCCCCTCTTTTAGTCCATGTGGATAACTTTTTTTTAGGGATTCTCATCTGGCTCAGGAAGGGCATGGAGACCTATTTGGTTGCCAACGAAAAAAAGGGGTGAAACCAAAGTTATCCACTTTTCCACATCCCCTACTACTACTATCTTATAAATTTATTTAATAATATATATATACTAATAATAGTAGAGAGTGTGGAAAAGTGGATAACTCCGGTTTTCAAGTTTTTTGCATAAAAAAGCATCTATCTTCGATCTGATTTTTGCTAACTGAATTTATTCGAATGCAAAAGGCTTGATCGATAACAGACGGAGGTCATCGCGTTGTATAATACTCTTCTTAGAAGATCAACATTTTTCCATGAGTCGAAAGAGAAGCGAGAAGCTGTCACTCTTAGATGAATACAGACGTAACTGTATAGGATAGCAGTAATCCTCTCTGTGCATTCTGTAGAGAAGCGCAGAAGAGTCTGCCACCCCAGATGTCCTATTTTTCACTCCAGAACTCTTCTGAGGAGGAGTAGACAGGTATAATAATTTCAGTAGATTTAAGTGTTCGCACCTCAGAGCGTAATTTTTAGATTTTTAGCTAGATTTTCGGCACGTTTGTTCTAGTATTCAGGAACCGAGTGGCCGACGAAAAGAGCCAAACTTTTAACACTGTAGTATGTACCGCTTTGTTTGAAGGACAGCACATGACATCTCTAATTGAAACAATCAAAGCGAAGGTAGATGTTGCAGATGAGATTGGTCTGGTGGTCGCGCTACAGAAGTCAGGAAAATCCCTAAAAGGTCTCTGCCCATTTCACAATGAGCGGTCGCCATCGTTTTATGTCTTTAGAGAGACACAGACGTGGCACTGTTTTGGTTGTAACAAGGGAGGAGATGTCTTCTCCTTTGTGCAGGAGCAGCAGGGGCTAGATTTTCACGAATCGCTGCACTACCTGGCTGAGAAGGCAGGCGTTCCAGTTGAGGAGTTTAGCAGCGGTAATGTTGAAGAAGAGCGTGCGGCGAGTGCAGCGAAAGACCGTTTACGCAAGCTCAACGAAGATGCGCTTCTGTGGTTTCATCAAATGCTCTTGCACTCAAAAGAGGCGGAGGACGCACGAGTTTATGTAGAGAGTAGAGGAATCTCAGCGGAGTCGGTCCTGGCCTTTGGCCTGGGTTATGCAAGCGATCGCTGGGATGGGCTAACAAGCTATCTGCTTAACCAGGGGCACACAGAAGAGGAGCTGGTCACTGCCGGGCTGGCGCGCTGGCGCGAGAGCGAGGCGGTAACGGGTGAGCGCGCCAGTATCTATGACTATTTTCGCAATCGGCTGATCTTTCCCATTCGGGATATGCGCGGCCGGGTGATAGGTTTTGGTGGTCGTGCTTTGGGCGAGAGTAGACCAAAGTACTTAAATTCGCCACAAACGATACTTTTCGAGAAGAACACCGTACTCTATGCTATAGACATGGCGAAAGAAGCAATAAAGCAGGTTGGTCAGGTTGTTATAGTAGAAGGGTATGTTGATGCTGTCATTGCGCACCAATATGGTACGAAGCAGACGGTTGCGTGTATTGGCAGCGCGATCACTGAGAAGCACATTCAACAACTCAAGAAGATGACGAAACAGGTGACGCTTGCCCTTGATCCGGATGCGGCAGGGAGTGCAGCAACTGAGCAAGGCATTCAGGAGGCGCTCAAGGGCTTCGATCGCACTGTCGTACCCGTTCCACTAGCGAGTACCAGCAGCTTTTCTACACAGCGTAAAGATGGAGCGAACGGTCAACAAAGTGCATCTTTTCGGAGTAAGCAGCAATCACGCGGCATCATTCGGCTGGAAGAGCAGGTAGATGCGGAGATTAATGTCTTGCAATTGCCTGCGGGTGAAGATCCTGATGAGGTGATTCGCCATGATTTCTCAACCTGGCTCTACGCAGTCTCTCATCCGCTCGCCTTGATCGACTATTATTTCGTTACAAAAACAGTCGATCTCGATCTAAGAGAGCCTGTTGGAAAATCAAAGGCAGCAAAACGTCTCTTACCGATCATCGGAATGATCAGCGACCGTATTAAGCGCGATGCCTACATACGCAAGCTCTCATCCATGATTAGCATCGACGAACGTAGCCTGTATGAAGAGTTGCAGCAAGTACTGCGTAACCAGAAATCGACGGGCGTGACCGTTGACTTTAGTGGAAAGACGCCGGCTACACGACAGGCGCAATTGCAGCAACGCAAAGACACGTTGAATGATGTTGCCAGTGAGAGAGACGAAGAGGGCAAAGAGTTGCAAGTCCAGAATTCTGTCGCCCAGCGACAGAATTCTGGACTTGACAGACGGGGAGAAAGTACGTTAAAATGGGAGGACTACCTAATTGGGCTACTCTTGCAAAATCCGAGCCTGAGTCCACGGGTTTGTGTTATACTTGACGAAGGTGACTTCGCCGGGACAGACACGCGAGAGTTGTACCGCTTACTCAACTCTGTATACCAGCGCGATTCTTCCCCCTCTCATCAACCCTTTGAAAACTTCGTGCCTTCGGCTCTGATGCCTTCTGTGGTCAGAGCGCTTGAGTGCGTTGAGTTGAAGTCTCCAGACGATGGAGAAGTGTTGGCGAAAGAAGCCGTCCAGTGTGCTACTCGGCTCAAGCGTATGCGCCTGTTACAATTAAATAAAGAGTTAGAATTTCTTCTAAAAGATGCTGCCGACGCCGGCGATTTACCGGCGCTACGGCAATTACAGCAGCAGCTCCTGGCAATCTACCAGCAGTTACGCACTATTAATACTGCAACGCACCTGCAAGGCTGAAATTTCCAGAGGTTGCATATGTACTTAACGTAATTAAAGATAAATGAGCCGTAATCTAGCAAGATGACGGCGAACAAAAATCATTTTTACAAAATCGGACCAGAGAGCAGGATTTGGTATTATTATTCGTTTATCATAAGTAGCCCTGTTGTCTGAAGGGGGATGTCAGAATGGTGAATCGGGACCACGATGTAATAGATCGTATAGCCAACGATCATGGAAATGTAAGTGCTGTCGACAATGTAAGCACAGTCAATACAGGGCCATTGAGTGATGTGTTTACTCTTGAACATTTTGACGTGGATGGTTCCATGTTAAATGATACAGAAGATGTCTTTGGTGTTGACACTATCGGTCATCACGCTCATGTTACCACTGGGAGCTTGACTCCTCCTGCTACTGGTAGTGAGGAATTTGGCCTGTTTAAGCTGCAGGACGAAGAGCCTATGGACGCCCTGGACCCAACAAAAGAGCCGCCGGCTGACTGGGAACCCGGACCAGAAGATGTCGCTGCTGTGGATGCTGAGATTCTGGCTGATCCCAAATGGGATGAGATTGGTGAAAGTCTTGGTATTGTGGTTGCAGATCTGGAGAGCAGCCTGGATGACCCTGTACGGATGTATCTGCGTGAGATCGGCCGGGTACCGCTCTTGAACGCGGAAGAAGAGGTTCGCCTGGCGCAAATTATGGAGCGCGGCAAGCAGGAGCGCCAGCGCGCCGAACGTATGAAGATGGCTCCCTATCGCAAGTATCTCGAAGATGGCGAAGAGGCACAGCGCCGCCTCACAGAGGCAAATCTACGCCTTGTGGTGAGTGTGGCGAAGAAATACATCGGCCGTGGCATGAACCTGCTGGATCTCATTCAGGAGGGCAATATCGGCCTGATCCGCGCGGTAGAGAAGTTTGATTATACAAAGGGCTATAAGTTTAGCACGTATGCGACCTGGTGGATTCGCCAGGCTATCACGCGTGCCATCGCCGACCAGGCGCGTACCATCCGTATCCCTGTGCATATGGTGGAGACAATCAATCGTTTGATCCGCATCAGCCGCCGCTTGCTACAAGATCTGGGCCGCGAACCAACCTCTGAAGAGATCGCGGAGCAGATGGAGATCAGCGCGGAAAAAGTGCGCGAAATCATCAAGGTAAGCCAGGAGCCAGTGAGCCTTGAGACACCTATTGGCGAAGAGGACGATAGCCATCTGGGCGATTTTCTAGAGGACCAGAGTGCTCTAGCTCCCGCCGAGGCTGCCAGCCATCAGTTGCTCAAAGAGCAGGTCGAGGATGTGCTCGATAGTCTGACTGAGCGCGAGCGCAAAGTCCTTCAGCTTCGCTTCGGTCTGGACGATGGCCGCAGCCGCACGCTTGAGGAGGTTGGTAAGGAGTTTCACGTTACCCGCGAGCGCATTCGTCAGATTGAGGCGAAGGCTTTGCGGAAGCTGAGACATCCTAGCCGCAGCCGTAAGCTGAAAGATTACTTGGATTAGTAATAATATTATGACTTATGCACATCGAATGTGTATAAGTCATAGATTATGTGCATAACTTTCAAGGCAAGCTGTCTTAGACAGGCTTGCTTTCTTCTTTCTTCCTCTCCATCTTTGTGGATAAAGCTGAAGACAATGTGGATAAGTTATTCACAACTATTGCACAGGGCTATGAGAACTATCCTCAGAGATAAGTCTCAATGTAGATATGTGAGTGGTAGTGTGGATAAGTTTTCCACATTGTCTTGTTGCTCTTAAACCTTTTTTTATTTGTAATGTTTCACACTGTTTGTAACACGACTAGTGGTACACAAGCGATGTAATACAAAGAAGTATGTTTATATCATTTCTACGTTGTGGTGATCCTTTGTAGATGTGTTCGCTGCGAACACATCCCTATTTCTCATAGAAAAGGAGCTCTAGCAGAAGGTGTTTTCTGTCGGGGAGAGAGATATGCATACGAGAGATTGTCGCTGGCCGAGCCTGAGAGGCGAGTGGACAACGACAACCGCAAGGGATTGTCGCTACGCGGAGCGAGATGAAGTGGTCAGAGCAATAGTGTGTAGATATATTGCAGTTCTACTGTTGCATTGTGTTGACTGCCTGGCGCACAAGCTCGACAAAGTCGGTTTTGATGCTAGCACCTCCGACGAGGGCACCGTCGATATCTGGATGAGCGATGAAATCTTTGATGTTTGTCGAGGTGACGCTGCCGCCGTATAGAATGCGCACCGCCTCCCCCGCCTGCTCGCCGTACATTTCTTTATAGGTTTGACGAATGAAGTGAATAACTTTGCCCGCCCCCTCGGCGGTTGCGGCCTGTCCGCTGCCAATCGCCCAGATTGGCTCGTAGGCGATGACGAGACGTTGTAGGTATTGCTCTGGTAGATTCGCAAGGCTCTGATGAATCTGCTGGCTGATGACGCTCTCTGTATGATTTCCCTGGTATTGCTCTAGATTTTCTCCGACGCAGACGATGGGTCGCAGCCCGTGCTGGAAGGCGACCAGCGTCTTTTTGTTGACCTGCTCGTCGGTTTCTCCGAAGTATTCGCGCCGCTCGGAGTGGCCCAGGATGACGGTGGTACAGAGTTCCTGCACCATCTCGGGGGCTATCTCGCCGGTGAATGCACCCTTTTCTTCGTAGTACATATTCTGGGCACCGAGCTCAACGCGTGATGTAAAGAAGGACGCCATTACTTCTTGTACTGCAGTTAGCGAGATCGCGGGTGGACACAGGATGGTGACGATATATGGATAACTGCGTACAATCTGGTCCAGGCCCGGCAGTATCTCCATAGCGAAGTTGGATGCTTCCTGCGGCCCATAATTCATTTTCCAGTTACCCGCAATAATCGCGGTACGCTTCACTGCCATACTTTGCTCCTTTGTCAAGGGTAGCCCATCAGGCTACCCTCTTGCACTCTCTATTTTGCCTGTCTGTTTCCGTATAGAATATTACCTGATCGCCTGCTTTACTAAGATCACGAGATGCAACTCTCTATGCATCTTGTAGTGCCGCAACTCCAGGCAACGTCCGCCCCTCTAGAAATTCGAGTGAAGCTCCGCCACCGGTGGAGACATGGGTCATTTTGTCGGCCGCACCCACTTGTTCGACTGCAGCGGCCGAGTCGCCTCCGCCAATGATCGTCGTCGCCCCTCCTTGTGTACGCTCAACCAGATTCTCAATCACGCCGTTGGTCCCTTTGGCAAAGGCTGGCATCTCGGCGACGCCCAGGGTACCATTCCAGATGATCGTCTGTGCATCTGCCATTGCTTGCCGGAACTGGGCGACTGTCTCCGGTCCGATATCGAGTATTCGCCAGCCCTGGGGAACGTTCCTGGCCAGGACGATTTCGTGTTGAGCGTCGGGGGCAAAGCGGTCGGCGATCACAACATCTGTGGGGAGGATCAGCTCTTTGCCTTGCTGGCTGGCCTGATCAATCAGGTTGCGTGCAACCTCGACTTTGCTCTTTTCGTAGAGCGAGTCGCCAATCTCAAGACCTCTGGCCTTAAAAAAGGTATTGGCCATGCCGCCGCCGATCAGAATGCGGTCCGCCAGCTTGATGAGTCGCTCCAGAACGGTGATCTTGTCGGAGACTTTGGCACCTCCGACGATTGCCACTAGCGGACGCTTAGGATTCTCCAACGCGCTGCCCAGGAAATTCAGTTCTTTCTCCATCAAGAAGCCGGAGACTCCGGGTAGAGAGTGAGTTACGCCCTCGGTTGAGGCATGGGCGCGATGAGCCGTTCCAAACGCATCATTGACATAGATGTCGCCAAGCTGGGCGAGCTGGCGTGCAAATTCTGCATCGTTTTGCTCTTCCTCTTTGTGGAAGCGCAGGTTCTCCAGGAGCAGTACCTGGCCCGGCTTGAGGGCCTTTGCTTTGGCCACTACCTCTGGTCCAATGCTATCGCTTGTGGTCTCTACTGGCCTCTGTAGAAGTTCACCGAGCCTCTGGGCGATCGGTGCCATGCGCATTGTCTCGACCACCTGGCCCTTTGGACGCCCTAGATGTGACATGAGAATAACTGATGCGCCGTGCTCAAGTAGATAATTGATTGTAGGCAGGGCCGCTGTGATGCGCGTGTCGTCTGTGATGTGCTGCTTATCGTCCAGGGGGACGTTGAAGTCTACGCGTACCAGTGTCCGCTTGCCTGTAACATCTATGTCGCGTATCGTCTTCTTATTCATGATAAAATTTCCTACTGTTTTTTAACAACTATCAGGGCTCGATCCATCCTCTTGCTCAAAAGTCACCTCGACAACCACAAGGGATTGTCGCTACGCGGGCCTTCTCGGTGGGCCAACAACGACAACCGCAAGGGATTGTCGCTACGCGGGGGTGTGATGAGTAAGGCCAGGATAACTAGAAGGTAATAAAATAGAAATGGCGCTGTTACCTGCTTCTCGCACGCAACACACGCCATCCTTCTTCTTGAAGAGCTAGAAACCTTTTTTGGCGATGAAGCTTGCCAGATCAGCGACGCGGCTTGAATAGCCCCATTCGTTGTCATACCATGCAAGCACTTTGATCATGTTGCCGCCCAGAACCATCGTGGAAAGACCGTCCACGATCGAAGAGCGCGGGTCGCCACGGAAGTCCGTCGAGACCAACGGCTCGTCAGTAAAGCCAAGAATGCCCTTCATGGGTCCGGCCTCCGCCTCTTTGAAGGCGTTGTTGACGGCTTCAATCGAAGCCTCTTTTTGCGTCGTGATGACGAAATCAACAACCGAGACGGTAACTGTTGGGACGCGCAGTGACATGCCGTCGAAGCGACCCTTCAGTTCGGGGATGACTAATGCGAGCGCGATGGCTGCGCCTGATGTGGTTGGGATAATGTTCGCGCCAGCCGTACGCGCGCGGCGCAGATCTTTGTGCACCTGGTCAAGGATGCGCTGATCATTGGTGTAAGAGTGGATGGTGTTCATGAGGCCACGCTCAATGCCAAATGTGTCGTTGAGCACCTTTGCTGTCGGAGCGAGACAATTGGTTGTGCAGGATGCGTTAGAGATAATGTTGTGCTTGGCTGGATCGTATACGTTCTCGTTGACACCCAGGACAACGGTGAGATCCTCTCCTTTGGCGGGTGCGGAGATGATAACTTTCTTTGCTCCACCTTTGATGTGTGCAGCAGCCTTACTGGCGTCGGTAAAGATGCCAGTTGACTCGATAACGATGTCTACGCCCAGATCGCCCCAGGGAATTTGTGCTGGATCGCGCTGTGCGATAACCTTGATCTTATGTCCGTTGACGACGAGAGTATCTTCCGTCGCCTCGACCTCGCCGGGGAAGCGTCCATAGGTAGAGTCGTATTTCAAGAGGTGTGCGTTGGTCTTTGTGTCTGTGAGGTCGTTGACTGCCACAACTTCCAGCTCGTTTGGATGCCGCTCCAGCATTGCTTTTAGTGACTGACGCCCAATGCGTCCAAAACCATTGATGCCTACTCGGGTAGCCATAGGATTTTCTACCTTCCTTCTTCTCTACAGAAATATATTGCTTACTTTCGTATTTCGACCCTGAAACACTCTACGATAATCAAAAGATACGCCCAGATGAGAGGATCATATCCCTACCAGACTTTGTGTTACCTTTATTCATCCTCATACAAGGGTATCACTAGATCGCAAAACTAGCAATACGTCTTTAGACGAATTTGATGGACAAGACGAATGCTCACTTTTCCCATGCAATGTTTAAAATAGCTATACATGGCTGTTGCTCAATGCAATAACGATAAAATGTATAAAAAGTATGCCCTGCCTGTACTTATAGTGCCCTGTATGAAGATAATGACCTCTTGTAAAACGGCAGGTAGAGGATAAAAAACTTGTTGCTATAATTCAGCATTTGTTCGGTCTAGAATAAAATGGATCTTGATCCATTTTATTCTAGACTTTATAAGTATCTGTGTTATTTCTATAGGGTAACTCTATACGTTTAGTACCAGAACATATATAGCAACAGTTCCTTGTGGTTCATGCTGTTTAGATACGTGCAATAATAGTCTCATTCTCCTCCTCAATAGCAATGGTACCCCTAGAGCCCGCTGCTTGAGCAGGCGAATCCGCGCTTTAGCACGGCATCGTTCGCCTGTTTCACTGTTGCTCTTTCTCCAGCGACGACTCTTTTGAGAGGACAAGAAAGAGCGCATTTCTGTATGAAAAAGGAAAGGTTCTTGGAGGCGAATGGGACGTCGTGCTAAAGCGTGGATTCGCCTGCTCAAGCAGCGGGCTCTGGGTTTGAATGGTTATACAAACGATTATCTCTCAACCTTCAATTGACGATCAAGCTCTGTATTTCTCTATTGAAATTAACAAGAAGATAGTACGTGTGGTTACCCGTAAATGTACAATATTTATGTTTGTTTGTTGAGTTGCAATACTAAGTACACATTTTATGCCACTAGTTTAAATAGAAACATGCAGGTGAAACGACGATTTAAAATAGAAAATGTAAAGTGCGTCCATTTGTGTTACATCTACTTATTTGTTGATAAAATAGAGAGGATGATTCCGATGTTTCACGTGAAACACTCATACTAAAGGAGATATCTCTATGTTTCAAAATAAGACTGTTGCTATTACGGGTGCTGGCCGCAGTATTGGGCGTACTCTGGCGCTTGGCTTTGCAGCGCAAGGGGCGACTGTTCTGGTTCACTACTCTCATTCTGGTCAGGGGGCAGAGGAAGTTGTGAGGCAGATTGAAAATGATGGGGGGCATGCTTTCCTGATTCAGGCTGATCTGCGGCAACCTGCTGAGGTGACGCACCTGGTACAAGATGCTCACGCCCGGCTGGGATTGATTGATGTCTGGATAAATAACGCTGGTGCTAGTGCCAACTCAGAAGAGACGAAGGGGATGAGTGAGGTGGAGATTTTTGAGCGCATCATGCATGTGGATGTTATGGGAACGTGGCGCTGCTGTCGCGAGGTGGAACAGTATATGCGGCCGGGTGGCTGTATTCTGACTACTGGATGGGATCGCGCCCTGGACGGTGCTCCCGGTTTACCCAATCAAATGTATGCTATGAGTAAGGGAGCGATTATGTCACTTACCCGCTGCCTCGCGTCTGAGTTTGCTCCTCGCGTGCGCGTGAACTGTATTGCACCTGGACGCATCGAAAATGAGTGGGTACAAACTTTGTCTCCAACAACTCACGACAAGGCCGCGCAATCTATTCCTATGAAACGCTGGGGTCTGCCTGAAGATATTTTGAATACGGCCCTTTTCCTGGCATCTCCGTCTGCTGGATTTATTACTGGTCAGGTGATTTTAGTCAACGGCGGTGAGATTATGCGCTAATCATACATGGTTAACATGCTCTCCACACAAATAAAGGGTACTCCCCTCCAAGACTTATGCGAAGGAGGGGTTCCCATAGATCTACTCCACCATCACCGTTGGTCATGATCACAATGCCCATTTGTGCTCTGGGATAGACAAGTGTGAAATTTTTGAAGCCGAGGTTATCTCCTGAGTGCCAGAATGCCCATCCGTCTTCTGTTTGCTGAAGTCCCCATCCTAGCCCCCACGCAATCCCTGGCTCTAGTTGTATCTGCGGTCGAAGCATCTCCTCTGCCAGAGCAAGAGAAAGCGTGCCAGCTATAGTGTTGGGCTGAAGCATTGCGCACAGAAAACGAGCGTAGTCGGAAGGCGTTGTATGGAGGCTTGCTGCTGCATGAGGAGTAGACATTGCAAAGGAAAGTGATGGTTTTCCCAGCTGGTCATGACCAGTGGCGATATCGACATCATCTGAAACCGTCCATAGGTAACTACTGTATGACATGCCCAGTGGGTTAAAGACGGTCTTCTGCATGAAGGTTTCCAACGATTGACCTGTCATATGTTCTACCATTTGCTGTAAATACCCGAACCCCTCACCTGAGTAGCCAAATCGCTCCCCTGGTGGTACAGAACGATGTAAGGGCTGCCCGTGCTCACGCCAATTAGGCCAGCCTGTCATATGGCAGAGCACTATACGTGTAGTGATCCGATCTTGAAGCGGATCATCCGAGAGAGAAGCAGAAGGCAGATAGCTAGTCAAAGGGCGATCAAGGTCAAGATCTCCTCGCTCTACCAAATGAAGTGTTGCGTAAGCGAACAACGGTTTGCTCAAAGATGCAGCTTGAAAGATGGTTTGAGTGCTCACAGACTCTGATGTATTAGCTTGCTTGACGCCAAATGCACTACTCCAAATTATCTGTGCATCACGGATCAAAGAGAGACTGAGACCTGGAACCTGTGCTTGTTCTATAAGAGGGGGAATGACTGCCTCTAGTTGCTGGATAAGGGTAGAGAGCGGGAGATAATTGCGAAGGGACATAATTCTCACTCATTCCTTCTGTTCAAACAACTACGAGTCAGCTAATGTTTCACGTGAAACATCGTTCTATTTGATGTCTATGAAGATTCCGTCTTCGAAAATGTGTGTTGGAAGAGTAGATCTGATGTTTCACGTGAAACATCGTTCTATTCAATGTCTGCAAAAACTCCATCTTTGACAGTCTGTGTTAGAAGCGCGATGTCTGGTGACAGTATGCGGTCTTGTTCTAGTTTTGGGACATACGAGCGTACTTTCGCGTAAGCTTCCTGTACTCCTAAGCCTGGTTTGAGGGGTTTGCGGAATTCTAGCATCTGCGCGGCGCAGAGGAGTTCGATGGCCAGGACTTGTTGCGCGAACTCTAGAATGCGTAGGGCTTTATGCGCGCTGGTTACTCCCATGCTGACGAAATCTTCCATGCCGGCTGAGGTGGGGATAGAGTCGATGCTGGCTGGGTGGGCTAGAATTTTGATTTCGTTGACGAGTGCGGCGGCGGAGTATTGTAGAATCATAAAGCCGGAGTTGAGGCCGGGATTGGGCGTTAAGAAGAGCGGTGCTCCTCCTTTGTCCCACTCGTGTGGTCCCATTAAGCTGTAGATGCGTCTTTCGGCGAAGCTGCTGAGCTGGGCGAGGGCGATCGCAAGCATATCGAGGGCGAGGGCTAACGGCTGGCCGTGGAAGTTGCCTCCACTTAGTACTTCGTTATCGTCGGGGAAGATGAGGGGATTATCGGTGACGGCGTCTAGTTCGCGCTCGAAGATCTGGCTACAGTAGTTTACGGCGTCGCGGACTGCGCCGATGACCTGTGGCGCACAGCGCATGGTGTATGGATCTTGTACGCGTGGGCAGTCCCAGTGGCTGGAGTTGATCTCACTTTCGCGGACGAGTTGCAGTATATGTGCGGCGCTGATCTGTTGTCCATGCTGTCCGCGCCTTTGGTGTATTCTTGCGTCGAAGGGAACGTGGCTACCCATGAGTCCTTCAATGCTCATGGCGCATGCAACCTCCGCCGTGCTCACAAGTGCTTGCGCATCGGTCAATGCCAGGATTGCGATTGCTTCCATAAGGTGGGTGCCATTGATTAACGCCAGACCTTCCTTTGCTTGCAAGCGTAAGGGTGCCCGCCCTATCTGCCGAAGGACTTCTTCGCTTTTACGACGTTGTCCCTCGTATAAGACCTCACCTTCCCCAACCAGAGCAAGCCCTAGATGAGCTAATGGGGCGAGATCGCCGCTGGCTCCTACCGATCCACGCGATGGAATGAGCGGACAGACTTTCGCGTTGAGTAGTGCAATAAGCTGCTCAACAACCTCGACGCGAACACCTGAATATCCACGCGCCAGGCTCGCCGCCAGGAGAATCATCATTGCACGTGAAACCTCTTCACTCAAGAGCTCACCAACTCCCGCCGCGTGGCTGCGCAGTAAATTATGCTGTAAATCGATAAGCTGCTCTCTCGGAATACGCACGCTGCTGAGATGTCCGAACCCCGTGGTGACGCCATAGACTTTGCGTCCCTCCTCTGCTATTGTCTCAATAACCGCCCGCGCCGCTTGAATAGAAGCGATGGCCTCCTTCCCCAATCGTACGGGTGTAAAATAACGCGCGACGGCGACAACCTGATTCTGAGTAAGGGCTTGTCCATTAATGGAGATAGAATTTGTTTCTTTTTGCATGGATGTACTCTGTTTTCTTTCTGAAAAAAGACTTTCCATCAACAACGGTATGTCGTCAGCCGATGAAAGTCTCTTCTAAAAACGGGGTGTGCGCATCTTTGGAGTGAACGCCTTCTGCATAGAAGTTTTATTTGAAGCCTTCAAAAATTGTGGCACCCTTACCTTATGTAACTAGCATAGCAGAGTGGATAGACAACGTAAAGAGTCCAGCCTTTACTTACAAGCATTGTAAGTAGCGATAATCCCTTGTGCTTGTTGTTGAGGATAGGTTTCAAAGTGTGTATCGTTCAATCCACCACGACAAGGACAAGCAGCGGTCTCTACGTGTTCGTACTTCTATGTGCAAGCAGTTGAGCAATTGGTGCTCCAATTAGGAGTACCAAGGTCGCAATCAGCAGTGGCGTCTGCAATAGATGACTTATTTCCTGGAGATTTCGCGGCAACATGAGGACGAGTAGATAACAGCCCTGTACAATGCCCGTCCACTTTCCCCATTGTGTCGAGCCGATGCGTACTGGTTGGGCCAGTAAAAAATAGCTTCCGAGAGCAGCGAGCAGCGGCAAGCAAAAGCGCAGAAGAAAGACAATCATCATCCAGGGGGGAAGGAGCTTATTTTGTAGAAGCAGGAGTGCAATAACGAGATACTGGCAAAAATCGGTCTCGGCATCTAGCATCCCTCCAAGCTTACTCTCCGTCTGTGTTCTGCGTGCTATCTGCCCATCTAAAATGTCAGTAATAACTCCCAACAAAAATATCACTAGTAAAAGAGTGGTCGGTGTTGCCAATCCACCTGTATACCTACCCAGTAAAAATGCTGTACCTACTCCACGTAACAACGTGAAAATATTGGCCCAACCAATACTTTGATACATTTCCCCCGTTTGCGACCGCCGATTTAGTCCAAGATGCCAGAACACGTCGCTTGCCTGCCATGCTACGCACAAGATTGTAATTGGCGTACAACGCAGAGCAGCTTCAACTCCTTCTATTCTCCCAATGAACAGTAACAGTACCACTGTAAGAATCGCTATACCTGTAGTAACCCATGTCCAGGAATGCCGTAGTTGAGGATTTGTGTGTGCTGTTTTCCACGACATCGACCACGAACGTCTTAGAAAGTGATACCATGCTTGCGGGCTAAAGCGCTCATTGCGCAGCGTTGTAAGCAAATCCACGACGAAATCACTTTCAGGCCGATTCTGTGATTGTGTCAACACCACCCTCCTTATAATTGGACAGCAACGTGATCGGATAGCAACAGCTTTATTTATCTGGACGGAGGGTCGGTCCATTTCGACTGATTTGATGCTGGAACATACGTGGCGAAATAATTCAGAAGATCAGCAGGAGTACTCTTTTGAACTACAAGACTCGTATGGGCTGGTGATATAAATCCCTCTATAGAAGTATGCTGGATTAAAGCTAGCAGAGGATCAAAGAAACCTTTGGCGTTAAGAAGTCCAATTGGTTTCGTGTGTAAGCCTAGTTGAGCCCAGGTAATAATTTCAAACAGCTCATCATAAGTACCGTATCCACCAGGAAGTGCAATGAAGCCATCTGCGAGATCTGCCATAAGTGCCTTGCGCTCGTGCATACTTTTTACTTCGTAGAACTGGGTCGTGCCCTCGTAAGCTACTTCTTGAGGAAATAAAGCGCGTGGCATCACTCCTATGACTTCTCCGCCTCCCGCTGATACCGACTCGGCAAGCACTCCCATCAGCCCAACACGTCCACCTCCATACACCAGACTTAGCCTACGTGCGACCAACTCTCGACCTAATTCTCTTGCAGCTTGTTCATACTCCTCGCGTATACCTCGATTTGAACCAGCATACACACAAATACGTTGCATAAAGACTTCCTTTCAAGTGTTAAGTACTCACTTGACATCTCTTTTCTCTTTGGTCATCTTCAATCTCTGTTTCACAAAGAGATGTTTCACGTGAAACATTTATCAGCGAAGCACCCTTCTTTATAGTAGCATGTTGGTAGTGTATCTGATTGCTTATACTTATACATCTACCTGACTTACAAAATGCTCCAGTCGTCCTAAAGCTTCTGGCATATTTTTGCGTCCAAAGCTGATGCGGAAATGATTGCCTGGATGGTCATAGACTGTGCCCGGCAACAGCAAGACTCCTTCTTGTTTGAAGAACTGCTCGGCGAACTCTTCGATTGGCTGGCCCGTTACCAACTCCGGAAAAGCTATGCTGCCTGCTTGTGGTCGCTGCCAGGTGAATGTTTGCGACCATTTTGCGAAGAAATCATCTAAAAGGACGAGATTGCTCTGGATGATAGTGTGCGATTTATGTTTCACGTGAAACATTTCTTATTTTTGAATGAATACTGATTGAACTTGATTAATTCCAAAACGATAGCCGATTTCCTGATAGTCTTGTATGGACCAGAGGGCTAGTTCGCAGCGCTTCCCGACTTCCAGGCTGCCGATCTCGTTCTGTAGTGCCAGGGCGAGGGCACCATTTATTGTTGCAGCGGGAAGGGCTTCTTCGAGCGTCATGCCCATCGCGGACATGGCTAGTTCTAGCATGGTCTGCATATTTTCGCAGTAGCTGGTGCCGGGATTGAAGTCGGTGGCGAGGGCGACGGATAGTCCATGATCGAGATAGCGTCTGGCCTGAGGATAGGGCGTGCGCAGAGTGTAGGAGCAGCCGGGCAGAAGAGTTGCCACGACGCCTGCTTCGCGCATGGCATCCAGGTCGGCATCACTGGCATAGTCAAGATGGTCGGCGGAGGTGGCTCCCAGTTCTGCCGCCAGCCTGGCACCTCCCGATGGGCTGAGCTGGTCGGCGTGTACTTTGAGTTGGTAGCCGAGTTCTTTAGCTCTGGTGAGAATATGCCGGCTTTCGTCCAGGCTGAAAGCTCCATTCTCGCAGAAAACGTCGCAGAAACGTGCCAGCCCTACAAAAGATGGGAGCATCTTTTCTACGACGAGATCAACGTATTCTTTTCGGCGCTCTTTATATTCGGGTGGAAGAGTGTGTGCACCCAGGAATGTCGGCACGACTCGGATCTGAGTCTGCTGGTTTAGTGCGTTCTCTTCAATGGCGGCGAGGGTATTGATGATGCGCAGGCACGCCTCTTCTGTTATCGTGTCCAGCCCATATCCCGTTTTGACTTCGACGGTGGTCGTGCCATAGCTGCGCAGGCTGTTGAGCCGGGATTGTGCAAGCTCTAAGAGAGTGTCCGTGCTGGCACTACGGGTTGCCTGTACGGTTGAAAGTATGCCGCGCCCCTGTTTGAGTAGTTCCGAATAGCTTACTCCGCTGCGCCGCAGATGAAATTCCTCTGCTCGATTCCCTGCAAATACGAGGTGGGTGTGCGAGTCTACAAAACCTGGGGTGATGACGGCTCCCTGAGCATCGATAATGGTGATGTTCTGTCCTTCGGTGTCTCTTGAGAAAAGCGGCTCAGCGTCGTTGTCTGGTCCTATCCATACGATGCGCCCGTTGTGAACCGCCAGTGCTGCATGGAAAATGATTTGTAAGGGACCCGTTGCTCCCTCTACAGGTTGCTGGGCTACGGTGATGAGTTGTCCTATGTTACGAATAACTGTGCTTGCCAGAGTTCTGGCTGGAGGCTGGGATGGATCTGAGCTCATGCAGCATCTCCTTTATATTTAGATGTCTCCTTAGAGGTTATAGCACACTCCTCCGCGCGCGTCTATGTGTGCTCACTTTTCCTCTGGTCCCCTTGCTGTCTAAGTTCGAATTTGTTACACTGTGGTGAGATACTTGATCGTACAGCAGAAGGAGGACGGAAGGAGGCGTGCACATGCGGGCTGTTGACGATAATAGTCCTAAATATGCTGCTGTGATGCGGATCTTGCAAGTCTGGAAGCAATTACCTGAGAGCGATTTGGCACGTATGCTCCATGATGATTTCCTTGTGACCGATGATTTTCGCGAGATGGAGGATCAGGGATTGCTGACGATGGCTTTCAACGGTGATGAGTACATGATTGCACAGACCTTGTTGGGCCGTCTCTGGCTAGAGCAATATGATAAGGGAGAGCAGAAAAATGGCATCTGAATTTGATGATGAAGTGTTACCTTATACTACCATCGGCACTGACGAGGCGAAGAAGATGATCGACGCAGGTGCGCACGTCGTTGATGTTCGCCGTCCTGATGAGTGGGATCGAGGTCATATCGCGGAGGCCGATCTGGTCACTATCGAAGGCATCTATTCCTTTGGCGAGCGACTGAAAGAGCAAAATCTACCGAAGGACGAGGATGTGATTTTCGTGTGTGCCTCCGGCCAGCGCAGCGCTATGGCTTCCGAAATCGCTCTGCTGCTTGGCTTCAATAAGGTCTATAACGTAGCTAACGGTATGCACGGCTGGGTCAATCGCAATTATCCCATCGAGCGCTAATAGCAACGTGTGTATAATTGACTTCCGCGTAGGAGCGAATCCTCGCGGTTGTCTCCTATCCAGAAAGCGTCTATTTTTTTACGCTGTCTTTATTTCAGTGGTTTATTCTGAGAGGAGATGTAGAAATGCCCTTATTAGAAGGTAAGAAAGCCCTTATTTTTGGTGTGGCCAATCATCGCTCAATCGCCTGGGCTATCGCCCAGGCTCTTGCCCGCGAAGGTGCCCAGCTAGTGTTCACATACCAGGAACGTATGGAAAAATACGTTCGTGACCTGGCAGCAAAAATTCCAGGAACGGAAGTGATTCCTTGTGATGTGCAGGACGATGCACAGCTTGACGCGGCCTTCGCGAAGACAAGCGAGCTCGTGAACGGCAAGCTGGACATCCTAGTTCATTGTGTCGCCTTCGCTCCGGCTAGCGAGCTAGAAAATCCTTTCCTGGACACAACTCGTGCGGGCTTCCAAACCGCGCTCGATATCAGCGCCTATTCTCTGATCGCTCTAGCTAAACGTGCTGCGCCTTTGATGAGAGATTCTGGTGGTAGTGTGCTGGCTCTGACCTATATGGCCAGTGAGCGCGTTATGCCTAAGTATAATGTCATGGCGGTAGCCAAAGCAGCCCTCGAATGCAGCGTACGCTATCTAGCCTATGAAATGGGCGAGCACAACATTCGCGTCAACGCCATCTCCGCTGGTGCCCTGAACACACTCGCCGCCCGTGGCATCTCCGGCTTCACCACCTTCCGCGATCAAACAGCCAACGCCGCCCCCCTACGTCGTAACACTGAACAGAGCGAAGTCGGCGACGCCGCCCTATTCCTCTGTAGCGATCTCGCCCGTGGCATCACCGGCGAAATCACCTTCGTAGATGCTGGCTACAACATCATGGGTGCCTGATAAGCACTGATCAAGAAGAAGCCTTTCCCGAAAAGCTTTTTGAGAAAGGCTATCTCCTCGCCTGATGTTTCACGTGAAACGATCCCTTCTCTTTGCATTATTGATGTTTCACGTGAAACAAATTCTCCTTTGTCCCTTCCATCTGTAGGAAGAGCTACCAAAAAGCACAGGTTAGAGCGTGTAGCGCCTCGAAAAAATACAAAGTTTCGGGAGGCTCTGAATAACCATATGCTTCTAAGAATGTGGACTGATAGCTCAGTTCCTGTATCGCTTCGTTTAATCGCATAGAGAACAAAGCAGTCGCGAGATCAAAGCGCCGATCAATGTATCCTCCGCCTGACCAATCAATAACTCCTGTCACTTGCAGATCTCGCACAAGGACATTCGGTAAACAATAATCGTAGTGACCGAACACGATATCATTCTTAATTGTAGGTCTTTAAGTCTGAAGACCTGCTAGTAAGCGATGAGCATTGCACCCGTCAAAGCGGCTATTGGTATTGGTAACACAGACATCCATTGGATGAGGTAGAAGATTGGTACTTAGCCAGGTGAGTTTTTCTGTCAACCAGTCGGCTGGATATAAAAGATCCGGTGTCCAACTATGAACTTTTTGAAGTGCTTGTGCATACTGCGCAAGAAGCCGATGACGGTCGCGAGGGCTTGCATGTTGAAGTACTGTATGAAGCGACTCGCCCCCTACATAAGTAAACAGAAAGGCGCGGCTATCATCTATCTGACCCTCAGCTAGCGACTGAGCAACAAAAGGGATATGTTCGTGCAAGGTAGTGAGAATATAAGCTTCACGAATCAAAGCTTTAATCCTGGTAGGAGTATGAGCAATCTTCAGCACAAATCGTCCACGATCAGAAGTCAAGATCGCTACCTGAAATGCCGTTCCCTGAAGAGGATATTCGATAGCATCCAGATGTCCAATATACTGAGCAATTTCGTCGGGGAGAGCGAATTGAGCAAACATGTCTATATGTCCTTTCCCATCTTCTTTGTGTTTCACGTGAAACATTCATTGACCCTGTCCTTTGATAACCACGAGTACCGGAAGACATAGTACAAGCAAGCCTATTCCCAACCATAACAGGGTTATGGTCAAACCTTGATCTCCCAGCGAACCGATCCACGGATTTAATGCTATACCTGTGAATGAGCCAATAAGTGAGAGCGATGATAGGGTAGTTGCTCGCGCTTCATCGCTGACATTTTTGTGGAGCTGATTGTTCACTAGCGGCTCTCGCCAGGAGGAGAAGGCGATGACGCATCCTACCAATGCTACTGTAATGTACCACTGATTCGTCTTTGTCAGAAGGATGTAAGCTATGCCGGGTAACAAACACGAAAGAACCAGCACTACTCGCGTTCCCAGAGATCGTTGCAATCTATTCATCTGTAAGAGCACAAGAAACTGCAATGCCATCGCAGACGCAGTTAACGGTCCAAACCATACTACAGGAATGCCAACTCGCGTAAAGTAGGGCTGGTTGAACCAGAAGATGGCATTCGTCAAAGCAAAGGCTGCTGAGTCAATCATACTTAACCCGACGAGTTCAGGTTTAGTATGAATGGTTTTCAACGCCACCTTCACAATCTCCGCCACTTGCCAGTGTACATGCTGGAGTAACTTCGCTGCTGGCCTCTTCTGTTCTTGTATACGAGATGCAGCTATGAGAGAGAATTAAGAGTGGCACAATGCTTGCGCCTACGGCAAGAGCGGGACTCAATGCACCAATGAAGCTTCCACTAGCTAATCCCAGGAAGAGACCACAGGTTGATGCCAGGCGAAGTAGAGTAAACGCTGCATTCCCTTGACGTTCGCGTTGTAGCTCCGTCAAACTTTGATAGATTAGCGCACCCTCGCAACCGGAGTTGCAAGCGATCGCGAAGCCCCCAAGCACATTCGCTACTGCAAACATCCAGAAACCATACGCGAAGAGAAAGCAAAGCATTCCCACAATACTACAGAGCCGTCCAAGCAGAATTATTCGTCGATAGCCAAATCGATCCACCCAGATGCTTGTCGGAATATCAGCCACTATAATTGCAATGGAAAGGATCGACTCCATCACAAACATGTCAGTGAAGTTGAGGCCATGTTGTCGCTGGAAGAGCACAATCGTTGTCGAATAAAAGTAAAGGTTGGCACAGAGACGTGAGACAAGTAGCCAGTGTAGATTGCGAATCGCTAGCAATTCTCTCATTGGTACCAGATGCAAGAAAAACCGCATGCTGAAAATCTCCTTGAGCAGAAAACAGCCAGAAAAAAAAGACCGCGAGTGCTGCTGAACAGATCACCCACGGCCTTCTTGTTTCCTGCACAGGTTTTTCTAGCATCGACTGAAAAAGGGCATAGTATGGCTATGGGCAATCTGCCAATTAATGCAGATGCGTTGTCCTTGCACTACCCACAGACGAGAAGCTCGTCTCAATGCCGTATTAGCCAATCAGTTAATCCTTTATAAACAATTTGTCTTTACTAAATGACAATTGAACAAGAGATAGTGTAGCATAGAATGATGCCTCGTTCAATCTTGTGCATCTTGCCATCTTGCCTTTGATAATTATGAGAGAGACGTTTCATGTAAAATCAAAGGCGGAGCTGAGAGAATGTTTCACGTGAAACATTTCTTTTGTACTATGCCGACAGTGAAGTACATTTATATCAAGAAAAGAGAGGAAGATGAACAGGTACAAAGTTCTATTTATAGATTGGCATAACACTCTTTCGACATCTATATTCTGGGGGCACCTGCAAGATAGTGCACATCCACATCACGATTTGTTTCCCTTACTTCAACCGCTTCCTCCTGAAATTCACAAAGGTATGTTTACGTCCTGGATGAGAGGGAAGGTGACAAGCGAGGAGGTGATCCATCTCATTGCTCAATTACTACACCTCGACTACGATCTCATTTTCCAGGAGTTCATCCTTAGCTGTCAGCAGATGCAATTTGTTTCTGAGGAGATTGTCAATTTGATTTCTCGCCTCAAAGCGCGAGGGATCAAAGTGGTGATTGCTACAAACAATACAGACTCTTTCTCCCGTTGGACTGTCCCCAGTATGAAGCTGAATACTATCTTCGACGGCATTATAAACTCATCTGATATGAAGGCATTAAAGTGGGATGTAGACGAAAAAGAACTAAGTCTTTTCTTCGCTGACTTCTTATCTACCAACGAGATACGGTTTGGCGAGAGTATACTAATAGACGATAATAATACTGAGACAGCGCGTACAAGAACGCGAGGTTTTGGAATCGAGTATAGAAACATACAACCGGGAATAGGTCTTGTACCAGAGCTGAAGAAAATCATTGTGTCTTTAGAGGAAAAGTAACAGATACATGGCTAATAGGTGAGACTCTTGCGAGCTACTCTCTTATCCTTAGTAAGTGTTGTTACACTGGAACTGAAACATCTATAATGTAACACTGATTTCGCTCACTACCTCTGATTTATGCTTATTTAACAAGTATGAATTCTTCTTGTAAACGTTATTTACTGTTACATAGATAATGTTATAAGGAGCTTATTCAAGCTATGATCATCTTTGAAACTGAGCGTCTTCTCGTTCGTTATCTAAGGGACGATGATTTTGATGCATTCTATTCTCTCTGTAGTGATCCGGAAGTTATGCAATATATGGGTGATGGTAAACCCCTTACTGCTGAACAGACAAGAGGATGGATTAAAACTTCGCAAGAAAATTATCAAAAGCAAGGCTTTGGTTGTTTTGCTCTTACCTCTCGGCAGAATGCTCAACTTCTTGGCTTTGGAGGTTTGATCTATCCTCATAGCAGCTCACAGGTCGAGATCATTTATGCCTTCGAGCCATCTTATTGGGGAAGGGGACTTGCGGGTGAGTTTGTTAGAGCTATGATAAAAACCGGGTTTGAGCGCTGGCAATTACCTCGTATCGAAGCCTCAATCGACCCCCGAAATATAGTTTCCATCAAAGCTGTCCAAAGAATAGGTATGGTTTTCGTACACTCAGGAGTCGATGAAACCAATCAGCCGACCTTGTTTTACGCTCTTAATCGTCCACCACGCTGATAAATACACGATACATATTAACTGTAACATTCCGGATGTAGCATTTGTGTTTCATGTGAAACATCGCTTTCTGAGATGATATTTGTTTCACGTGAAACATTGCCATAAATCACGGCTCCGATGGTGGAACCATTACAGAAGGGGGGAAGCATTACTACTTCCAGTGGTGCAGCGCCAAACCGGGTACTGGTGATCTGAATGTGGGCAGGCGCGACATCCCTAGTGAACCCACGTAGACGGTTTGTAAGTCGGGTCCGCCGAAGGTTACGCTGGTGACAAGTTGAAGCGTTTTTCCTACTGTCGCCGTCATGTCGGCAGGTTGAGCCTGTCCGTCTGCTATCTTTTTCTCAAACGTTGTAAGGAGCGGATCATTGGCTTCCTCGAAGACGATGTGATAATCACCGTCTGGTGTGATGATGCCTACGCCATTTCTGAGAACAGTAGTGACCCAGATATTGCCATCGGCGTCAAAGGTGAAGCCATCCACTGCCGCGCCAATGCCAAGATTGTCAGGTCCCACACTTTCTTTATTGCTCAGACTTCCATCTGGTTGCACACGAAAACGAATGATGTGGTTTTTCACAGTCTCGGCAACGTAGAGATACTCTTCGTTGGCATCCAAATGAATCTCGTTGGTGAAATAGATATCGTCGCGGACGATGCGCGGTTCCTTCTCATCCAATAATACAATGTACCCATCAGGACGTGGGTGTGCTGCAGCGGGCCACCAGATTGACTCGTGCGTGGAGAAGGCCATCCAGATACGCTGTTTGCTATCCATAAAAACATAGTTGGCGGTGGTGAGCTTTACTCCATCCACCTCAGTCAGAAACTCTTCGACTCTTCCATCAGGATGGAGCTTTTGAATACCGCCAACAGCAATGTTCGCCACCAGAATACTTCCGTCGTCCATCAAAGCGATCCCGTTCGGTTCTCCACCCAGCCCACCAAGAAAATCCTGCCGTCCATCGGGATCGATACGCGTAATTCCACCCCGCCCATCAGAGACCAGCAGCGTTCCATTCGGTTGGGCAATAATAGATTCCGGTCGTACAAGATCATGCCCAGTATAGGTAAGGTCGCTCAGTTCCAGACGGAACTCTTTGATCGGCGTCGTACTGCTCATGTCCGTTTCCTTTCTGCAATGAAAAACATTCGAAGCATCTTTACTTTCGTCAATTTCCCGACTATGCCATAGCCGCAGTCCAATGATATTGTACAATGACGTATAGCTTTCTCCAAATATATATTTCGCTCCCCCCACTCCTTACTTTTTGGTAACTTGTCTTTGTACAATCTCTCCGGTTCTGCTTTATGTCTCTAGCTTTGTGTTTCACGTGAAACATTTAGGCAGAAAAAGAGCTCTCAATATGAACACTTTTTCTGTCGAGGGGAGAGTAGAACATCGAAAGCAGAAATAAATCATGTGTTAGTTCCTGTTCTTGTTAATACGTGCTTCGAAGCACTATCTTTCTATAATGTCGTTGAAAGGAAATAGGATGATGACGAATCTAAAAAATATGCAAATTCTTCTGGCTCACCGCCCGCAAGGATGGGTAAAGGAGTCGGATTTTAAGATTGTGGAGACTGATCTGCCGGAACTTAAGGATGGCGAGTTTCTGGTGATGAATCTCTGGCTCTCGCTCGATCCCTATATGCGTGGCCGTATGAATGACGCTAAATCGTACGCAGCCAAAACTGAGCTTGGAGCTGTAATGGTTGGCGGGACGGTCGGCGTGGTTACCGAATCTCGTAATCCAACGTTTCAGATAGGGACTATGGTGCTGGGCTATTTCGGTTGGCAGAGCTATGGTATTTCTGATGGTAAGGGTCTAAACATATTGCCGAGTAAAGAAGGTGTTCCTCTCTCGGCTTATCTTGGTGCATTGGGAATGCCGGGTATTACTGCCTGGATCGGGCTGATGAGTATTGGACAACCCAAATCTGGTGAGACTGTAGTTGTTTCGGCCGCCTCTGGTGCGGTGGGGAGTGTCGTTGGGCAGTTGGCAAAGGCGAAGGGCTGTCGCGTTGTGGGTATCGCGGGCGGCAAGACGAAATGCGACTATGTGGTGAATGAGTTAAGCTTTGATGCTTGCGTGGATTATAAAGCTGGTCAGCTCGCCAAGAACCTGGCGGCGGCTGCGCCCAATGGAATTGATGTCTACTTTGAGAATGTGGGAGGCGAGATTCTCGATACTGTACTTACCCAGCTCAACGCCTTCGCCCGTATCCCGCTCTGTGGTTTTATCTCTCAGTACAACGCCACTCAACCATACGCCATACGCAACTTTGGAGCTCTACTGACAAATCGTGCGAAGCTACAGGGCTTTATTGTGAGTGAGCATACCGACTTGTGGCCGCAGGCGATGCAGGAACTAGAAAGTCTGTTTAGCTCAGGCCAATTGAAGTACCGCGAAACTATTGCTGAAGGTCTTCAAAACGCGCCCGCCGCATTTATCGGCATGCTCAAAGGCGAGAATCTTGGCAAACAACTGGTTAAGATTGTCTAAACAGAGCGTACTGAAAAATGAGAAGAGCTACTCTTATAAAGTGGCTCTTCTCATTTTCGCGCTTTTTATTAAGCTCGTCCTGATGGTGGAGGTGTCGGTGGTGCTGGTGCAGGCTCGCCACAGATACTACAGAAGCGTGCATTGGGCCTGTTCATATGACCACACGGCCATGCTCTTAATGTAAATGTGCTCTGAGTCGCGTTGGGAATTGCTGTTCCGCCTGGCGCTGGCACTGGTTGTATTTGCGCTGCTTTCTGACCGGATTGCGCTGTTCCGCGCACTTTCTTATCACCTAAAGGCTTGGATATATGTACAGGCCGACCAGCCGGGGAAGTATTCGAATTTCCAATTTTCTTCCGTTTGTTGCGCTGTCTCAATGATGATACTATAAGCAATATTATAAGCAAGAGGAAAACCAGCGCGGCTCCTACTGTTAGAGCTATTGACTGAAGAGAAGTTGTCGGCGCGGCTGCACTATTCCCTTTTTTAGCTGTCGGTGTCGCAGCAACCTGCCCCTGCTGACTTGAACCTGTCTGCCCCTCCGTTTGTGCCTTTGAGTGTGTGTAATCGCGATAGGCTATCGCAGCCTTGAAGCCTGGATCGCTTGTCAACAATTGATCGAAGCTCTGTTGCGCTTTCCCCCAATGTCCTGTTGTGGATGCTGCATAATCAGTAAATGCCTGGCTCCAGAGCTTCTGTTGCTTTCCAGGCGTGGTGTCAATGTTCAGACCCTTGATGAGCGTGCGTGCGCTATTGCTGGCCTGTAAAAAGCTTGTTCCGTTGGGGCCATTGGGGTTAAACGCGCCAAAGCTTACGATACCAACGATATTCCCCTGATTATCCAGTGCCGGGCCTCCGCTATCTCCCTGCTCCACGTTGCCTCCCACTTGAATAAGCGGGGCACCGTTGTCGCTGGTCTTCAGAGAACTGACATAGATCTGATTGACCGAGGAGGTTAGTAGATCACCAGGATTCTTACTTACATCGGCGTTCCCAGGAAAGCCAATGATGGTCAATTTATCCTGCTCGTGTACATTGGATGAATCGCCAAGCTGAACGCTCAGCGTGTCTGTTCGAGGCGTATGAATAATCGCAATATCCTGTTGATCGGGTGGACTCTCTTTTTTGATTTGATCGACTTGAGTAAGTGTGTCGGGTGGTAAGCTCTTAAAATCGGTTGTCCGTGTCGCACCTATATAGTCAGTGCTTAGATAGACTGCGCTACTGGGCTTGTCGTACTTCGGAGTTGATTTTAACTGTCCGCTGCTGAGCTGCTGCACAACCTGTTCTTTAGTAACCTGTGTAGAGCTTTGCTGCGCATTCTTGTTTATATAATCCGCAATATCTTGCGAGGCCAGCGTATACAGATCCGTGTTGAGCGTTTGATCTTGAGGGGGACTGACTACGTGATCCGCGGTGAGGATGTCTCCATTGGCCGATATAAAGGTGCCCGTTCCAGAGAGCTGCAATGGATAATTGCCACTGCCCTGTTGAGGAAACGCGACATCGGTGGTTGGAGGAAAATGGACGCTGAGATGGCTGTTGATTGTAGTGATGATGCGCACGACGGCTGGTCGGGCTACATCAGTCGCTCGTACCGCTGGATCAGCGATATTGCCACCCGGCATGCTATCCGCGTATGCTGTCGGGACCAGGGCACTCCCAAACAAAAACGCACACAGCATTCCCACCACCACTACTATATTCAATATACTATGTAAATTATTGGATGCAAGTGCTATCTTATACATATTGTGTCCCGTACTTGATCTATGGTGAGGCAGACGCTCTGACTATACTCTATCTTCTCTACACGAAAAATACGTTTCGATAGTAGCTGAGTTGCATTTGCTCTCTTTCCTACACTCGATTATAAACGTCGCTGCCGCCATTCGCCCTCTAACAGACCATAAAGTTTGAGGTCTACAAAATGGTCGTACAGCCATTCTACCTGTCGCATAGTTCCCTCATAAGTGAAGCCCAGTCTTTGTGGAATTGCGCAGCTACGTGCGTTCATTGTAGCACAAAGAATTTCAACCTTATTGAACTTCAAATCATTAAATGCATACTCTATCAGTGCAGAGCATGACCTGGTCATAATGCCTTTGCCCTGATACTGAGCGGCTAACCAGTAACCAATATCTACCTTACGGTTTGGCCAATCGAGTTGATTATAACCAACTGTTCCTACTATCTGCTTCTGATACCAGATCGCATAGGTAGAGCTCTGATTATCTCGATACTGCGTACGTGTATTGCTAATAAACGCACGCTCATCTTCAGCACTTTGAGTGAAGTCGACCCAGGGTAGCCATTCACGTAGGTAGCTGCGATTATGCTCAATCAGTTGATACATAGCTCCCGCATCCTGTTCAGTTAAAAGATGTAACTCTATGATTGTATCAATTTTGATAGATGAGGACGATTTCATCATTTCTGTGTATCTCCACTATTTCATTGCGCAAGACACTATAAATTGTGTTCTACATTAAAGTACTACGCCGCGTGCTGCCTGAATAATTTTACTATAATGTAATTCTTTGTATACAACCACTTGCCTGAATAGTGAGAACTAGCTAGAAACCTTTTGAGTAGACCCATCCGTATCAAAGGCATAGATCGAAGAACACATTCCGGTAATGAATATGAAATAGAAAAGGAGTTCTATTATGCATGCACGAGGCAAGTATCCCATCCTGTTCATCTTGCTGATCTCTACCGTGCTGTTTATCAGCGCCTGTAGCCAGACGACCTCTGGCGCAACCACTAGTAATCTTTCTCCTCTGAAAAATCCTCTAAAAACTCCCTCCCCATGACTCAGGTTGGAGATTACCCGACCGGAGCAAGAGGGTGGAGTTCAACTTGATAGCCTAAACGTGTCAGTCGATTGAGGAGACGACGC
>JAABUQ010000462.1_pt1 | contig 93735 bp, 40 predicted proteins | sample 5560001 | NCBI WGS metagenome assembly JAABUQ01 (sample SAMN10711888, study PRJNA513371) | rock metagenome | isolation source: Antarctica rocks | place: Antarctica: Victoria Land, Finger Mt nord | collected 2015-12-18
GTACAATACTTTATTAAATACACAAATAAAAGCTAGAAAACAACGCTTAATCAACATGATATTGCAATTAATTACGAAAAAAAATTGCACAATATAAAGCGATTAAAAGAAAAAAATAACATTTTTATTTAATTTCGATGTATTAGATGCATTTAATAATGTGTCGCACATTCGATTGCTTTACAATATAAAAAAGAGACGAATTTCTACTTGTTTGCTTAAATAAATAAAGAATTTTCTAAAGAAACTTTATATTATTTTGATTATAAATAACTACACAATAAAGACACGCAATGCGAACGTAGATATATCGTAGAATTTTTCTTTCTTTTTAGTCTTATATTTGTTTTATAATGCGAATTTGTTAAAAATATACAATAACATTAAATTGCAAATTAGCACTATAAATTTCGTAAACGACGTTAATATATTAACGTATAAAAAATCGATTAAACGTAAATGCAAAATGCTAAGTTAAATATACAATAAATGCGAGCAATAAGTACGAAGTTACGAATTTAAGTTCGCAAAAAAGAAGCATAAATTAATTTATTTTTCGCAAACTTTAAAGAAATTCAATATAAGCGTTAATATAACGTTAACAAAACATAAGATAATAATTAAATTAAATATTAAAATATTGAAGATTCAATTAAATTTAAAGCTAAAATAAAGAATTTATTTGCGCTAAATAAAAATTAAGCTAATAATTAAACATAAAAGCGCGTCAATAATAGAAAGTTCAATATTTAACATTTCGTTAAAAACAAGTAAACGCAAGTATATTGTTATTAAGAAATCAATAATAGCTTACAATATTGTCGCATAATATATGTTTAAAAATATTAAAAATATAAAAAAAAAATTCGAAGTTGCAATCAATATAAAATTGCGCATTTTAACGCATTATAAATGTTTACAAGACGACGTTTATAAAAGTTTTATAAATCGAAATTAACATATCTTTTATTTAATATATATCTCGAAAAACTAATATAAAAATTAATAATTATTATATATATATAAAATTTGAGCAAAATAATAGACGTAACGATGTTGCGCATACGTAACAACTTAATGTTAAAAAAAGAACAAAAATTAAAACTTAAAATAATATTTTTGCAATTTAAAAAAAATAGATGCGAACAAAACTTGAATTAATAACGATATCGTAATAGCAACTCTATACAATTGTTTTATAAATAAAACTTTTCTAAGATAATTATTGCGTATAACAAGAAAATAATTAAGAAAAAACATAACGCAAACAAATTTAATTATTATTAAAGAACATACTTCGACAAAAACGATCGCAATAAAAACATTATTGTTGCTTTAATAAAAGCAAATTAAAGAATTAAGAAACGATTAAAAAGCGTCAAGATAATGCTTACGCATTACGACAAACTTAAAAAAATTATAAAAATAATTAAAAAATTAACAAAGCATTGCGAGACGTTTACTAATTTGCGAAAACAAATTTACAAAATATATTTGAACAATTAAACTTTATTAAAAATTATAAAAAAAATAAAATTGACGTTAAATTAAATACGTTTTAAAAGAATGTAAAAAACATATAATGCAATGCGACATCGCGATATTATATTAAAACTTTATTAAATTTTGAAGCATAAAGACATAAAAAATAACGAAATTGCAAACAACGTCGTTAATAAGACGCATAAATAACGTTTATTTTTCGCAAATTAAATGTCAAACAAACTTATTATGAAAAAGACGTTTATTCAAGACAAGATTTAAAAAAAGTAACGATTAAAATAATTAAAAAACAAGAACGACGCAAAGTATCGCAAGCTCGCACTTAGAATTATACATAAACACATACAACTACACATTAATTGTCTTAAATTATATAATGCACTTCTAGTATAATTAAAAATAAGCAAAATCGACTTTAATTAATTTTTGTGCAAACGACAAATACTTAAGATTACGACAAGAACTTGCGATTGCGATTAAAGACGCATAACAATTAAACATATTTTGTTAGTTTATTTTAGATAACAACAAGAAAGAACACAAATGTAATAAGAAATTAATATTACGAATTTACGATAATTGCTAAACGAGATTAGATTTGTCGTCGCAACAATGCGCATAATTTTGATTATTAAATTGTTGCGTCAATTTTAGACAACGATATCGTTAACGATGTTCGAACTTCTCTTAAATTTATAGAGTTTTCGTTTAAAGAATTTTCTTGTATTATGAATATCACGATATAGAAGACAAAAACGTAGCGTCGTTATAACAACTTGTTATAAACGAAATAATAACTGCGAATTCTAATCAATTATAATTAAACGAATAGACGCTAGTGCTACTCGTTTATTCGTAATTGATTAGATTTAAAAATCGTGAAAATATATAACTCTCGCATAAACTCTTAGAAGTGTTAAATCAAGTATAAATAAAAAAAACGCAGTTATAATAAATTAAATTGTATTATTGCTTAATTAATTAAAAAAATATATATCATTAATTTATAATTAACTTAACTTAATAATTAATCAAATCATAAATAACAAAAATCGAAGAATTGTAAAGTATTGTTAACAATATTTATATTTTTCTTTTAATGTAAAAAATTCTTATATAATATTCTTTTTTAATAAACTTAATTTCAAATATAAATTTGACACAAATATAATATTTAAATTTAATAACAATTTTTTTTTTATATTTTAAAATTGCAATTTAAGAATTACTTATTTAATAAAAAATCGATATTAAGCATTAATTTAATATATATTAGATAGAAATTCTAAAAAGTTTTCTTTATTATATTGATATATAGAAATACTATTTAGAAGAGACAAACGTCAAAAATTAGCTTAATATATATTAGATAAAAATTCTAAAACGTCTTCTTTATTACGTTAATATATAAAGATACTATCTAAAAAAAATAAACGTTAAAAATTGACTTAGCATATATTAAATAAAGATCTTGAAACATTTTCTTTATTATATTGATATATAAAGACACTATTTAAAAGAGACAAATATTAGATATTAATTTGATATATATTGTTGTTTAACTTTAATAAGTATAAATTAGATTTAAACTCTATAAATAATATATTAAAATTAAGCAAAAAATATATAACTATATTATTAAAATATTAAATTAAAAATTAAAAATAAAAACAATATATACAACGCATATATTAAGAACGTAATAAACTTTTACAAAAGAAAGAGAAAAAATTAATAAAAAAAATTGTTAAATTAAAGCAATTCGATATTACTAACAATACGAAATATATTTTAAGCATAATTTTATTGCAAGTAAATTAACAATATCTATTAAGCAATTAAAATATTAACAAAAATAAATTAACTTATAAGTTTATGTTTTTATTTTATAAATACTATATAATGCGACGATCGATTAGAAAGATAAAGTTGATAACGTAAATTAAGAAACAAAAAGAGACGAAGAGAATATACAAGATAAGTGCAATAAAGATGATTGCATTGACGCGCAATTTAGACATCGTTAACACATTAAATTTGCGAAAAGATATAAAAATAAGATGCTTCAAAAGAATAATAGTCTTTAGAATTAATAACGAATACAATAAAAAAACTCTAAAATTAAATAATTTTCAAGTTAAAAATATATTTATTGCAACGATTTTGCGTCGTAAATGCGCAAAAGTAATAATGCACAACATTAAAGTAAAAAACATGCTTAAAAACATAAAAAAAGAAAAGAGCAAAAACAATAAAAAAATTATACAAGATTATGTATTGAGAATTAAAAGTTAATAAAATAACTTAATTTACAAAAAAGAACAATAAGAAGAAATATACTTTTATTGTAATGTAAGTAAATTGCGCAAAGATAATAAACAAGTTAATTTAACTTAACGTAGATTATAAGTTAAATATCAAAATAACGAAATATTATAATATAAGTTGCAAGATAAAGCAATGCATAAAGTGTCAAAAGTATAATTACTTAATATGCAAATGCAAGAATAAGTAACGATACGCTTATTATGTGCGAGATTGTTGCTTCAATTAATGTTCGCATTAATTAAATTTATCAAATTAAAAGTGCGACGTTTATAAAAATGCTTACAAAGCATTCGATTTTAAGTGTTTTAAAAAATAAAACGAAAAATAAAAAATAAAAAAAATAACGAAGACAAAATTATTGTATTACGTTGTCAAGCCAACAAGAGTAAATAAAACGATAATTATCTTAATAATTCTTGAAAGCGCAACGACGTTCAATTAGACGTTAAAGAAAAAAATAAAATGCAAGACAATAACAATTAATTGTTCGACGCAAGCAAGTTGTATACAAAACATTCTTATAACAGCAAAAAAAAACGTAATTTAACAATTAATTAAGAAAAAACACTCTAATAAATTATTAAATAGTTAGTTTATTTTAATGAAACATGATAACGACATGATAATAATAATAATATCATTATAAAATATGTCTTTTACGCAAAAGATGCAAAACTTAATAAATATTAATATTAAGAATTATATAAAGCAACTTTAATAAAGACATAAAACAAACTTAAAATATTATAATATAACGTTTACAAATTAAAAAGTAAAATAACAATCGCATTGCTTTAAAAGAATAAAATACAAAATTACAATATATTAATAATACAAGAGTTGTGACGACATTACATTAAGACAAAGATATACAACTTAAAGCGCGTAAATTTCACGTTCGTAAATAATAACAAAAAAACATACTTTTACGTTAACAAACGCATTAATAGCAATAATTAATATAATATATAACATTTTAAAAATGTAAAAACAATAACGTTACAACTATGTCTTAACAATAACAACACAAAATATAATTTTGTTAACGTTTATAACGTTTATAACTCGTTCTTAAATAATTATAACAAAATAATTAACAAAAGCAATCTTTTAATAATAAAGTTAACTTTGCGCATACAAGACAAAAATATTATTATAAAAGATTTTAATTTGTATTTTTTTAAGCGAGCTTTTTCTATTTTAAACAATATTTGTTTTCGAAGAATTTGTTAAATATAATGTGCGCAATCGATGCAATATTAACTCTTTTTTAAAAAATTATAATAAAAGATTACTAATAGGCTTAAATTACGATCAATTTATTATTTGTTACAAAAAAAAATAACAAATCGATTAATATATTGCGATATAAACAAAAAGACAAAAAATTTATTTAATTATTTTTTAATAAAAACAATATTAGATCTTCGAATATAAAAGAAGTCTTAACATTATTTTAGACGAAATTAAAAAGCTATAAACTTAAAAAAATTCAACAATATATTAAGAGATTTATTACTTAAATCAATATTAAACAATTTAATAAAAAGAGATAATATTAATAAGTACACAACAAAGTTATTCGATACTTTGAAAAAATTATTAAAGACTTTATTTTGTAAATAAGATTACACAAAAAATTAGCTTTAAATAAATAATAAAATGTACAAAAATAATTAAAGAAATTAAAAGATTACGTTAACAATGTTGTACTTTTAATATATAAACGACGTACATTTAAACATGCGACAAAAAGAACAAAATTTTGAAGAGACAAAAACAAAACAAGTTTCGCAAACAAATAAAAATTTCGAAAAACATTATTAAGAATTTCTTCGAAATAACAAAGTAAATTAAAAACGCAATAATAAAAATGTTAATTAAGCTTATTATATTATTATTACAAATTATTACAAATATCGCAACAATAACAAAGAACAAAATTAAAACAATATTTTAAACTTTTTTTTTCGTTTACGATTTTAGTAAACAATTTAAACAAATTCTTTTATTTAATTTTTATAAAAGATAACAAAATAATGTCGAAACGCAAAGTAATAAAAGCAATGCATAAAATAACTTTTAACAAAACATTAAAAATTAACAATATAATTAATTATACGTTGTAACAATTAATTTGTATTGTCTTATTTTAAGTAAAATTTTTATTTAATAAATGCATTAAGAAAGAAATGCAATTGTCTTATTTTAAAAGAGAGATTACAATAATGTTGCGCAAATTAAGAGAAAAATTATTTTAAATTTTTAGTTTTTAAACTTATCGCGTTATTAAATACATTAAATAAAATATTAAAATTAGTAATATTAAAGCGTCTTTGTTATGTTATAAAGACGCACAATACTTTATTAAGCACACAATTAAAAGCTAAAAAATAACATTTAATTGACACAACATTGCAATTAATTACGAAAAAAATTCACACAATATAAAGCAATTAAAAGAAAATAGTAATATTTCTATTTAATTTTGATGTATTGAACGTATTTAATAATGTGTCGCACATTTAATTGCTTTATAATATAAAGAAGAGATAAATTTCTACTTATTTGCTTAAATAAATAAAGAATTTTTTAAAGAAACGTCGTATTATCTTAATTATAGACGACTACACAATAAAGAAACGCAATGCGAACGTAAATATATCGCATTTTTTTAATAATTTTATATTTGTTTTACAATGCAAATCTATTAAAGATATATAATAACATTAAACTGCGAATTAGCGTTACAAATTTCGTAAACAACGTTAATATATTAACGTATAAAAAATCAATCGAATGTAATTGTAAAATGCTAAGTTAAATATACAATAAATGCGAATAATAAGTACAAAGTTACGAATTTAAATTTGCGAAAAAAAGCACAAATTAATTTATTTTTTGCGAACTTTGTAAAAATTCGATATAAGCGTCAATATAACGTTAACAAAATACAAAATAATAATTAAATTAAATATTAAAATATTAAGAGTTTAATTAAATTTAAAGTTAAATAAAGAACTTATTTATGTTAAGTAAAAATTAAATTAATAATTAAACATAAAAGCGCGTCAATAATAGAAAGTTTAATATTTAATATTTCGTTAAAAACAAATAAGTGCAAGTATATTGTTATTAAAAAGTCAATAATAGTTTATAATGTCGTCGCATAATATACGTTTAAAAATATTAAAAATTAAAAAAAAAAAAAATTTTAAAGTTGTAATCAATATAGAGTTGTGCGCTTTAATGTATTACAATTATTTATAAAATAACATTTACGAAAATTTTATAAATCAAAATTAACATGTTTTTTATTAATATACATTTCGAAAAATTAATATAAGAATTAATAATTATTATAAATGTATAAGAATTAAGCAAAATAATAGACGCAACGATATTACATATACGCAACGACTTAATATTAAAAAAAAACTTAAAACTTAAAATAACATTTTTGTAATTCAAAAAAAAAACTCGAATTAATAACGACATAACAATAATAATTTTACATAATAATTTTATAAATAAAGTTTTTTAAAATAATTATTGCGTATAACAAGAAAATAATTAAAAAAAAATACGACGCAAACAAATTTAATTAATATTAAAAAACGTATTTTGATAAAAGCAATTGCAATAAAAACGTTATTATTGTTTCAATAAAAACAAATTAAAGAATTAAGAAGTAATTAAAAAGCGTCAAGATAATGCTTATGCATTATAACAAACTTAAGAAATTTATAAGAATATTTGAAAAATTAATAAAGCATTACAAGACATTTACTAATTTGCGAAAACAAATTTATAAAATGTATTTTAACAATTAAATTTTACTAAAAATTATAAGAAAAATAAAATTAACATTAAATTAAATTAAATATATTTTAGAAGAACGCAAGAAACATATAATGCAATACAATATTAAAACGTTATATTAAAACTTTATTAAATTCTAAAGCATAAAAACATAAAAGATAACGAAATTGCAAACGAAATCATTAACGAAACGCATAATTAACGTTTATTTTTCGCAAATTAAATGTTAAATAAGCTTGTTGTCAAAAAAATACTTATTTAGAACAAAATTTGAAAATAATAATAATTAAGATAATTAAGAGACAAAAACAACACAAAGTATCGCAAGCTTATATTCAAAATCACGCATAAATATATACAATTATATATTAATTATTCTAAATTATATAATGTACTTCTAATATAATTAAAAATAAATAAAATGAACTTTAATTAATTTTTATGTAAATAACGAATGCTTAAAATTACAACAAGAACTTGCGATTACAACTAAAAACGCATAACAATTAAGCATATTTTGTTAATTTATTCTAAATAATAATAAAAAACATAAATATAATAAGAAATTAATATTACGAATTTATGATAATTGTTAAACAAAAATAGATTTGTCGTTGCAACAATGCGCATAATTTTAATTATTAAATTGTTGCGTTAATTTTAGACAACAATATCGTTAACAATATTTAAGTTTTTGTTTAAATTTATAAAGTTTTTGTTTAAAGAATTTTCTTGTATTATAAATATTACGATATAGAAGACAAAGACACAACGTCGTTATAATGACTTGTTACAAACAAAATAACAATCGCAAATTCTAATTAATTATAATTAGACAAGTAGACGTTAATGTTGTTCGTCTATTTGTAATTAATTAGATTTAAAAATCGTAAAAGCATATAATTCTCGCATAGATTCTTAGAAATATTGAATCAAAAATAAATAAAAATAAAAATAAAAACAAAAATAAAAATAGCAAAATAAAAATAGCAAAATAAAAATAAAAATATTGTTTGCAAATTTATATTAAATTTATGCGCAATTTAATTTTTTTTAAATAGATTTAATTCTATTAGCGAAAAGAATAAATGCAATTATTTCTTTATTTGCGTTAAACTTATATTAAATTTATATTTAATTAATACAATTATTACAAAAATTATTGTTATTTCTATAATTAAGAAAGTTAAAAATTAGATGGTTTTTTATTATATATATTAAATATATATTAAGCAAGAATTAAAACGCATTAACATAAAAGAGCTTTTTAGATTAATTTACTAAATCTTAAGCTTAGTATATATTATACTTAATAATAAAGCTTGTCTCGACTAGTTGTGTGCTCTTTGTTATGTCTAGCATATATAATATAAACGACTAAATATTTTTTTTAACTTTGATTTAACAAAGTAAGTTAATATTTATTATATACTTTGCTTTTATGTAATTGCTACAATAGTTATAATTTAAAAGAAAAATTTCTTTTGTAAATTAGTTTAAATTAAAGTTTAATCTATATTTAATTTTAAATTAAGACTTCTTTTTTGATTATATTTAAGCACATATTTAGCTTGTATCTCGTCTACGTTTGCTATATATTTATCTTATTTATTGTTTTAAATTTGTACTTATTTCTTCTATTCTTAGCAAATTAATAAATGTCTCGCAATGCTTTATTAATTTTTCGATTATTCTTATAAATTTCTTAAGTTCGTTGTAATGCGTAAGCGTTATCTTAACGATCTTTAATTATTTCTTAATTCTTTAATTTGTTTTTATTGAAACAGTAATAACGTTTTTATTGCGATTGCTTTTGTCGAAATACGCTTTCTAATATTGATTGAACTTGTTTGCGTTATATTTTTTTTGATGATTTTTTTACTATACGCAATAATTATTTTAGAAAATTTTATTTATAAAGTAATTATATAAAATTGCTATTGCAATGTCGTTGTTAATTCAAGTTTTATTTATATTTATTTTCTCTTAAATTACAAAAATGTTATTTTAATTTTTAATTTTTGTTTTTTTTTAAATATTAAGTCGTTGCGTATGCGTAATATTGTTATGTCTATTATTTTGCTTAACTCTTATATATTTATAATAGCTATTAATTTTTATATTAATTTTTCGAAATGTATATTAATAAAAAATACGTTAATTTTGATTTATAAAACTTTTGTAAACGTTGTTTTATAAATATTTGTAATACATTAAAACGCATAACTCTATATTAATTATAATTTTCAATTTTTTTTTTAAATTTTTAATATTTTTAAACGTATATTATGCGACGACATTATAAACTATTATTGATTTTTTAATAACAATATACTTGCACTTATTTGTTTTTAACGAAATATTAAATATTAAACTTTCTATTATTGACGCGCTTTTATGTTTAATTATTAATTTAATTTTTACTTAACATAAATAAGTTCTTTATTTAACTTTAAATTTAATTAAACTCTTAATATTTTAATATTTAATTTAATTATTATTTTGTATTTTGTTAACGTTATATTGACGCTTATATCGAATTTTTACAAAGTTCGCAAAAATTAAATTAATTTGTGCTTTTTTTTCGCGAATTTAAACTTGTAACTTTGTACTTATTGCTCACATTTATTATATATTTAACTTAACATTTTGCAATTACATTCGATCAATTTTTTGTACGTTAATATGTTAACGTTGTTTACAAAACTTGTAACGCTAATTCGCAGTTTAATGTTATTATATATTTTTAATAGATTTACGTTCGTATTGCGCTTCTTTATTGTATAGTTATTTATAATTAAAATAATACGACGTTTCTTTAAAAAATTCTTTATTTATTTGAATAAACAAATGAAAATTTGTCTTTTCTTTATATTGTAAAGCAATCAAATGTGCGACATATTATCGAATGCGTCTAATACATCGAAATTAAGTAAAAATGTTATTTTTTTCTTTTAATCGCTTTATATTGTGCAATTTTTTTTCGTAATTAATTGCAATATCATGTTGATTAAGCGTTGTTTTCTAGCTTTTATTTGTGTATTTAATAAAGTATTGTACGTCTTTACGACGTAGCGAAGACGTTTCAATATTATTAATTCTAATATCTTATTTAATATATTTAAGAACGCAATAAGTTTAAAAAATAACAATTTAAAGTATTTTTTTTCTTAATTTGCGCAACATTATTGTAATCGTCTTTTCAAAATAAGATGACTGCACTTTTTTCTTAATGCATTTATCGAATAAAGATTTTACTTAAAATAAGACGATGCGAATTAATTGTCGCAACGCATAATTAATTACATCGTTAATTTCTAATATTTTATTAAAAGTTGTTTTGTATATTGCTTTTATTATTTCGCGTTTTAATATTATTTTGTCGTCTTTTATAAAAATCGAATAAAAAAATTCGTTTAAGTCATTTATTAAAATCGTAGACGAAAAATAAAAATAAAATCGAAATATTGTTTCAATTTTGTTCTTTGTTATTGTCGCAATGTTTGTGTTAATTTGTAATAATAATATAGTAAACTTGATCAACATTTTTGTTGTCGCATTTTTAATTTACTTTATTATTTCGAAGAAATTCTTAATAATGTTTTTTGAAGCTTTTATTTGTTTGCGAAACTTGTTTCGTTTGTATCTTTTTAAAATCTTGTTTTTCTTGTCGCATATTCGAACGTACGTCGTTTATTTATTAAAGATACAATATTGTTAACATAATCTTTTAATTTCTTTAATTATCTTTGTACACTTTGTTATTTATTTAAATTTAATTCTCTCGTATAATCTTGTTTATAAAATAAAGTCTTCGATAGTTTTTTTAAAGTATCAAACAACTTTGTTATATACTTATTAATATCGTCTTTTTTTATTAAAGCGTTTAATATTGATTCGAATAATAAATCTCTTAATATATTATTAAACTTTTTTAAGTTTATAGCTTTTTTATTTCGTTTAAGACGACGTTAAAACTTTTTTTGCGCTTAAAAATTTAACATCGTTTTTATTAAAAAATAATTAAATAATTTTTTTATTTTCTTGTTTATATCGCAATATATTAATCGATTTGCTATTTTTTTGTAACGAATGATAAATTAATCGTAATTTGAGCGTCTTAATAATCTTTTATTGTAATTTCTTAAAAAAGAGTTAGCATTGCGTCGATTGCGCGCATTATATTTAATAAATTCTTCAAAAACAAATGTTGTCTAAAATAGAAAAAACTCGCTCAAAAAAAAATGTAAATTAAAATCTTACAATAACAATTTTGTTTTGCATGCGCAAAATTAATTTTATCGCTAAAAGATTGCTTTTGTTAATTATCTCGTTATAATTATTCGAAAACAAGTTATAAATATTATGAATATTAACAAAATTATGTTTTGTGTTATTATTGTTAAAACATAATTATAACGTTATTGTTTTTACATCTTTAAAATGTTATGTATTGTATTAATTATTATTATTAATGCGTTTATTAACGTAGAAGCATATTTTTTCGTCATTATTTACGAACGTAAAGTTTGCGCATTTCCAATTATATATTTTTGTTTTAACGTAATATCGTTACGACTTTTGTATTATTAATATGTTGTAATTTTGTGTTTTATTCTCTTAAAACAATGCGATTTTTAGTTTATTTCTTAATTTGTAAACATTATATTGTAATATTTTAAACTCGTTTTGTGTCTTTATTAAAGTTGCTTCGTATAATTTTTAATGTCAATATTTATTAGATTTTGCGTCTCTTGCGTGAAAGACATATTCTATAACGATATTATTGTTATTTCGTTGTTATTTCGTCTTATTAGTATAAACTAACTATTTAACGATTCGTCAAAGCGTCTTTTCTTAATCAATTGTTAAATTATGCTTTTTTTTGTCGTTATAAGAATGTTTTGCATGCGACTTGTCTACGTCGAACAATTAATTGTTGTCGTCTTACATTTTATTCTCTTTTTTAACGTTTAATTAAACGTCGTTGCGCTCTTAAAAGTTACTAAAATAACTATTATTTGATTCGTTCTCATTGTCTTAACGACGTAATATAGCGATTTTATCTTTGTTGCTTCTTTTATTCTTAGTTTTTCGTTCTATTTTTTAGAACATTTGAAATCGAATGCTTTGTAAACATTCTTACAAACGTCGCATTTCTATTTTAATAAATTTAATTAATGCGAACATTGATCGAAGTGATAATTTCGCATACAATAAAGGAATTGTTGCTCGTTCTTGCATTCGTATATTAAGCAATTATATTTTTAACACTTTATGCATTGCTTTATTTTGCAACTCGTATTATAGTATTTCGTTATCTTAATATTTGACTTATAAAATTTGTTAAATTAAATCAACTTATTCGTTGTTTTCGCGCAATTTACTTACATTACAATAAAGACATATTTTTTCTTGTTACTTTTTCTTGTAAATTAAATTATCTTATTAATCTTTAATTCTTAATACATAATTTTGCATTATTTTTTTATTGTTTTTGTTTTCTTCTTTTTTACGTTTTTAAGCATATTTTTTATTCTAATGTTATGCATTATTATTTTTGCGCGTTTACGACGCAAAATTATCGCAATAAATATGTTCTTAGCTTAAAAATTACTCGATTTTAAAAAAAAATTGTTGCATTTGTTATTAACTTTAAAGATTGTTATCTTCTTAAAACGTCTTATTTCTTATATATCTTTTTACGCATTTAGTGTATCAACAATGTTTAAATTGTACGTTAATGCAATTATTTTCGTTGCGTTTATCTTTTATATTCTTTTCGTCTCTTTTTTTCTTTTAATTTATGTTATTATCTTTATCTCTTTAATTGATCGTCGCTTCGAAAATGCTTATTCGACGTTTATTTTAATTGTTGTTTGTGCATTTAATAACGAGCTTTGTATTATGTTCGCTTATGTGTTTGCATTTTATGTGTTTCTTTTGATTTTTTTTACTTTTTCTAGTTAATTCGTTGTTTATTTTTATTTTTTCAATACGAAAATTATGTTAATTCGCTTATTTTTCGCGAAGAGTTTGTTAAATTTGCGCGTAAATTTCTTAACAAAAATGCATTGTTTAATTAACGTCGTTATCGAAATTATTTTGAACGCGTTTTTTTTTTTTATAGAGCTTCTTGATCTTTATTATTTTCGCGATAATCTTTATCGTAATTTGTGATAAATTGCGTTGAGACGCATTAAATGCGTCTTAATTACTTGTCGATGTTGCGAGGATTACATTTATTTGACTTTAACAATTGTGATAAATTGTAAGCGTCATTGTTAATAAGATCTTCTCTCTTGTCTCTTCTCGTATAATAAAATAGTATAATATCGATTTTCGTAGACCAATCTTTTTCTTCTACACTAGTTTTTTTTTTTTTTTTTTTTTTGCTATTAAAATATTAATTAAGACGCAAGCATCTATTAAGTATAAAATTAGCATAATATTAATATAATTAATAATTGTGCAAGACTTGCTCTTGTTCGAATTAAGAAAAATATCAAGATTTTTTTCTAAATATATAGTAAATATAAGTGTAATATATACAATTCTTAAACTCTTTTACTAGATTCGATTATCGTATTTAATTTTTTATTATTACATTTTTTTTTGTTAATTACGTATATATTAAATATAAATAAAATATAAATCTTTAAAAAATTTCGAAATCTTAAGTGCATTATTTTTACAATTTTTATTCTCTTCTTTATATTTCTTTAACACTAGTATATACTTAGTATAAACTTAACTTAAAATATAATTAAAATAATTTACTTAAAGATTTGATATCTATAATAGATATATTAATTTGCGTATAATTTAAATATATATTAAATACAAATTAATATAATAAAATATACAAAAGCAAATTTTTCGATTAAAAAATTAATTTAACATTAAGAGTAAATTAATATAAACTTAATATAATTTAAAATTAAATTAAAAGTATATTTTTTACAAATAATTTTTTAGATTGAGAGATAGATGTTTGAAGAAAAATAACAAATAATAATTAATTAATAACTTTAATAATTATATTAGTGCAAATCTAATATAATTTAAATCTATGCGTAATTAATATGTTATTAAAGTCTTAAAAAACAAGATAAACATTTGTATATATAATATAAAAACAAGAAAGTTAAAAATAAAATTAAATATATAACAAGCTTAAAATAAATTTGTCTTGCAATAAAAATATATATTAAAAAGAATTGCAAATTCTTAATTGTAACAATTGTCTTATATAAGTTTTGCATATACTTAATATTAACTTAATTTATATAATATACTTTATATTGTTTGCACATTAATAGATAAATATATTAATAATATTTTTATATTTATGCAAGATATAAGTTTAATTTAAACAATATTTATTAAAGTTATACTTCGACTTTGTAAAGTAATTTGCATTTTATTATTTTTTAAATTTAATTTAAAGCTTCAAAATACTAAACTAATATAAGTTAAATATATATTAAATATAAAAGAGATATATATTTCTTTGTTAAATAACGCATATTTGTAAAAATGTTTTTTATATTTAGATTTGCAATTGTATATACTTAGTTTATACAATATATATTAATAACTAAGATACTTGTTTACTTGTTTTAGCATAATATATTTTCTAATAATAATACATTTTGATTTTGATTTTAATTTAATATAAATTAAACATGAACAAAATTACAACTATATATACAAATAATTAACAATTAACAATAATAAAAGTTATCTTATATATTTAACTAATTAATATTATTATACAATTGCATTTATTAATATTTAATATATATAAAGTTGCAACTAAGTTTATACAACTTATGCAATAAAATTAAATAAAAAAAAATTAAGTTCTAGAATTTGTTGCAGTTAATAATACTTAATATATATTAAGTTTAAATTAAATTTAATTGTAAATTCTCTATTGTTTTTTTTAATTTTAACAATAAATATTGTTAATGCTTAACATAAGTTAAGTCGCAACAAAAAGTTTCTCTTTATTAAATTTATTATCTTCTTAATTGTATTTTACTTGCGTTAAACATAAATTTAATATAAATTTAATATAGAATTATACTATAATTAAACACTTACATTTAATTACAAAATTAAAATTCGAATTAGAATAAAATTCTTAAATATATAATTAATATATATTAGACGCAAATATTGCATATATTATATTTATTATAATAATAATTTAAAGAAAACAAATTTTTTGTATTTATTATATTAGAATTATTATAATATATTCTAAAATTAGCAAACTAAATTGCGACAATATTTATGCTAAATATATACTAAGATGCTAGAAGCAATAAAATTAGAAAATATGCTAAATTTATGCTATATATTTATTGATAAAATTAGAAGTATATATTAGATTGCTACAAATATTTAGAAAAAATAAAGATGAAAGACGCAATAATTGTATTTTAATTTTGCAAAATACGTTAGAAACTTAATACGCGACTTGCTTTTAAATTTTATATAATCTTAATATATATTACAATAATATTAGATTTATATTTAGATTGCGTATTGCATAGATGCGTCGAAATTGCGCGTTTAAGATTAAGTTAATAATTTTTGTTTTATTTGCTATTAATTATATTAAGTATAAGTTTAACTTATTTTGAATTTTAGAAATCGAACAAAATCACAAGTATTTAATATAATAAAAAAATCGATTTATATATTTAGTATATATTAAATATATATAACGTATCTTTGACGCGTTTTTATATAAAAAAACTAAGTTTTTCTCTTTTAAATATTGTATATATCTAGCATATACTAAACTTAAAAAATATAGTTTATCTCTTTATATTTAATCTTTTTGTTTTGTTAAATTCGATTTATATTAAATATAAACTTAGTATAAACATAGTTTTCTTTAAATAAGAATTTTTACTCGAAATAAGTTTGTTTTGAATAATAAATTTATATTTGAATTAAGTTATAATTCGAACTTTAAAATATATGATTTAGCTTACAATATATATATTTAATCTCTTTTATGCATTTTTTAATAGAATAATTGTACAGTTAACATTTATAATATTGTATACTAGAGTTTGTATTCTTGTATTTTATTGTTCTAAATTTTATATTATATGCGTAAATTCTATCTTTTCGTATTGCTTTTTAAGTATTAACTTTTTTTTCGAATGCAATTATTGTTAATATATACTTCTTTTGCACTTTATTTGTATCTAATAATATTTATACAAAATTATTAATAAATTAAATATTATTAAATAGTTTTATGTTATTGCGCAAATCTTTTAATGTTTCTTTTTCTTTTATTATATTTATAGAAATTGTGTGCAATATAACTTTATTTTATTTAATATTTTACTTAATTATAGTTTTAAAAATAGCAATTTCTATTTATCTTTGTATTTTAGCAATTTATTTGTATTTAATTTCTTAATTGTGATAATAATTATAAAAGTACTTTTTGCAAATTTTAATATTATATATACAATTAACTTTCTTATTATTTTGTTAATATTGTTATATATTTTTACAAAGTTCTTATACATGTTCAAAAATAAATATAGACTTGTTTAAGTTATCTTGATGTGCTTTTTAACTTGCAAACTTTAAAATTTTATTATTTATTTTAAGACAAAAAGCTTTTTTTTTAGAGTTTCGAATTTTTAATTTTTAATTTTTGATAACTTTACTATATTACTTATAATGCGTTCAATCTTTAATTAAGCTAACGTTAAAATTAATATTGCAAGAATTTAATTGTTGACACTCTAATTGCTAAGCTATTAAAATTAATATATAAATAAAGATATTGAAACAAATTGTAATAATTTTTTAAAAATTGCAATTATAGTTTTACTAGTATTTGTCTTGATTTTTATTTTTATTAATCTTTCTATTTATTACTCTTTTATATTATAAATATAAGATAAAGAAATTGTATTCGAATTGTATTTTACTATTATATATAGCTTTGTTTTCTAATTATTTTTTGCTTTATTATTTAGATTCTAATAGCTTAGTAACAAGAATTTTACTTACAATATTGTTTTTTATTTTAAATTTAACAAACAAAATAAAGACAATATTGTAAACAAAATTGTTTTAAGAAAAACTCGAATTCTTAATCTTTATTAATAAAAGAATTCGATTATATTACTTATAATGCGCTTAACCTTTAATTAAATTAATATTAAAATTAATATTACTATTGCTATTTATCTATTAATAACGTTCTAATTGTTAAGTTACTAAAATTGTTTTATAATTGCAAATATTAAAGAGAGAATATAATAGATTTATTAAACTTAAAAACTATAATTTAATTAAATTATGTTGTTTTCTTTATTTTTAGCAATCTTTTTATATATTGCTTTTTTATATTACAAATACAATATAACGAAATTGTACTTAAAATATATTTTATTATTATATATATTTTTGATTCTTAGTTTAAAGATAAATAATATAATTGTTTTTTTTAAATTGTATTATTAGAATATTTTGAAAAGTATTAATTGCAAACAAAATGTATAAAAAAAATATTGCAATATTTTAATATAAAGTAATAATAAATTTTTCAATTGTTTATATATAGATTAAAGTAAAAATAAAAAATGCAAAAGAATTTTTCTTACTATATATGCAAGTGTTTGAATTAGTTTATTAAAGATTGTATTAAAAAACTTATAAAATTTAAAATAAAATTCTAGATTTGCGTTAATTATAATTAAGAATTTATAAAAATAATAATATTATTATTTTTAATATTTAATTTAATTTACCTGATTAAGAGATAAAATACAAGAATTTGCAATATATTTAAGACAATATTTATAATATTTAAAATACAAAGAAAGATAATTAAAAACTTATTGCTTTTTTTTTAATTTATATTTAGTTTATTATTTGTTAAAGTTTATACAAGATCTATATAATTTGCGATCAAAAAAAAGTTAAAAATTCGAATTTATTTTATTTTTTATTTTTTTATTGTAATAATTGTAATTTTAAGGAAAATTTATTATTAACAATATAAAATTTATATATTTTTCTTAATTTGTGCGTTCTCTTATTAATATTGTATTCAATCTTTAATAAAATAATCTTTTTAAAAAAAAAAAATTTCTTTATAAATTTGCGCAATTATATAAAAGTGTTGTTTCGAAAGCAATTTTAAAAGATATATAAAGTCTTTATATTAGAACTCTCTTTATTAATCTTTGTTTTATATAGAGTTATTTTGCGTTTTAATTTTTGTAAAATTCCTAAAAAATTATTGTATATTTTATATATTTTGTTTCGATTTTTATAAAGTATTTTGTATATAAAGGAATTATATATTTTAATTTTTATGAAATATTTAATATAAAGTTATTATATATTTTAATTTTTGTAAAACTTTGTATAAAATTATTATGTGTTTTAATTCTTGTAAAATATATTATATAAAATTATTATTATTTCGATTCTTGTAAAATGTAAAGTATTTTTAATTTTTTTGTCTTATTTTTGTATTGTTATTTTGTATTTTTTGCGCAATATTTGCTTATTATATTATTACTTATTTTTGTATCTTAATATATATAAATAAAAGAATTTAAAAAATATAACATATAATTGCAATTTAAGTACGTTAATTTGTTATATTAATTGTGTTTATCTCTTTTGCGTTAATTAATTGTAATTAGAAATAACAATTTAAGTAATAAAATATTGTTGCGTTATTATTATTATTGCTTTAATTATGTTATATATATTTAAATAAATAATAATAACAACAATAACTTTGTAACAACTTAGAATAAAAAATATTTAACTTTATTAAATATTATAAGCAATATTAATAGATTTATAATTAATATTGCATATAGATAATTTTTTTGTTAATTATTGCGTTATTTTGATTAAGTAAAAGCCTAATATAGCAATATCATTTAAGTTTACTATTATATATTTAATTATATTAAACTTAATAATAGAATTAATCTCTAAATTATTTTATAGCATAAATAACAAAATATTGTATAAAAAGTCTTAAATTTTAAATAATATATATAATATTTTTCTCGAATTATTTACTTTAAAACAAAAAACAAAAATTATAATAAAATCGATACTAAATTAACAATATATTTATTATTATTAGTTTTGCAAAAATAATTATTTAGACATTTAATATACAAATTTATAGTTTATCTCAAATGCAAATTTCTTATTCAAGACAAACTTCTCTTAAATACAAATTTCTATTTAAAAAAAACTTTGTTTATGCTAAGTTTATATTTAATATAAATCTTTTGAATTAAAGAAATCTATAACAATCTTTGTTCGCGATCGAAATGTATACTTAATATATATACAACTTATATAAAGTATAAATTTCTTTATTTAATATTAAGTAAAAATTATTATTTAAAATTTTGCTTTTTTTCAATATATATTAGATATAAATTTAATTTTTTATATTTTTTATATTTTTAAAATTTTATAAAGTTTATAATACTTAATTAATTAAAATTCAAAAACAAGATTTTTGTATTGCAAAATCTAAATTTTGTTATAATATAAATTGCTTTCAAATATAATATAAACTTAATATAATGATTTATTTGCGTAATTTATTTACTTATTCTATATATATATTATATTTAAGCTTAATTTATATTTAATTTAAATCTTAATAATAGTATATTTTTCTATAGTATTAGCAATTTCTTTGTCTTCAATATTTATATATTTTTCAACAAGAAAAATTCTCTTATATTTAAGAATCTTGCAAATCAAGATTAACAAGCAATTTTGCAATAAATAAATAGAACATCGGCAATTCGGGGAAGCGGTCCCTGTGGCACAATGGCTCCACTAAGTCGACATCGACCCGAGAGAGTCTCGTGACATCTAGTGCTAGCCTATTGGGGTAATTTAAACTGTTTATTAAAATTTGGATTGTTTTGTAACTTTTTTGAAGTTTTTAGCCTAATCGGGTTAGTATTAAGTATAGAATTAATATTTGGAAACAATTTTTTTTAGAATCTTTTCCCTTTTCAAATATTAATTCTGTACGTAATACTAACCCGATTAGGCTAAAATTTCAAATAAACTACAAAACAATCTAAACTTTAATAAACAATTCAAATTATTCTAATAGATTAGCGCGAAATGTTACAAGACTCTCTTGAATCGATATCGACTCAATAAAGTTATTGTGTTACAGAAATCGCTTCCTCGAATTGCCAATGTATACAAAATTTATATTGTTAATAGTAAATTTCTTTAATATTACAATTATTACAACAAAGAAATAAAAAAAAAGACAAATTCGAATTTTTAATTTTTTTTCGATTACAAATTATATAGATCTTATATAGATCTTAACAAGTAATAAATTAAGTATAAATTTAAAAGAAAACATTTTTTTATTAATTTAACAACAAAATATTGTTCGACTCTAAAACAAAATTATCTATATATATAAAGACAAATCTTAAAAGAGAAAAATTTAAAACAACAATATTATTAGAGTTTTATTTATCTTTTTATTAATATTAATAGTCTTAATTTTATAATTAATATTAATAGTATTTTGCGCTTTTTAATAAACAATAATAATAACTTTACAACAAGAGCTATTAAGATACTCTCGAAGAGAATAGAAGAGTATAAATATAGAAAATTTCTATAATATATTAAGCAAGTATCTACTAGTATCTGTGTCGAACAAATTAATAAAACGTCAATATGTTAATAAATTTACAACAAAGCTATTTAATATTCTAGAAAAGATAATAAAGAAATTTAAATTATAAGCGAAATCTTATAAAATAGTTAAGTACAAGTATTTTAAGAATTGCATACAAACAATAAAAGAGATAAAATGTCTACAATAATAATATCGAATATTGATCGACTAAACAAGATATATTAAAATATACAACAAAAAAAACAAGATATTAAAAAAGTATAAAAGAAACAAATTTTACTTAACAATATAAGAGTTAAAAGATTCTAATAAAAAGTTCGTTAAGAATGCAAAGTAAACTAAAAGTATTGTCGACAATATACTAGGGCAAGACGCAATCTTATCTTTAAAAGAGCGTAAAAGAATTGCAATTACAATTAAAAAAAAGATTAAAATAATATTTAAAATTTATTTTTTATTGTTATCGAAAATATTAATAAACAATATTTAGAATTATAATTACGCATTATTTATAAAGAATAATATCTTAATTATAAAACAAAAAATTAAACAAACAACATACAAAATTATCTTAAACAAAATCTTAAAATTTAATAAAGTTACAAATTAAATATTACAATATTTAGTAAGTATTGTATTAATACAGATATAATCTCTTTTTACAAGATATATTAAAAAGAAAATATAATTAATATATTTCATATCGACAAAAGAAGAAGTTGTCTCTAGATTCTAAGTTAACTATATATTGTTATAGAGCTTCGAAATCAATTAGAGACTCCTGAAACAAATTAGAGATTAATCAAATATTATTCGAAACTGCGCAAGATTAAGCTCTAGTTTAATTTTACGTAAACGCGTATTTAATTCGAATTTTAATTAACTCGAGCAAAGTTGTATCTAAATTTTAATATTCGAGATATATACAAATTCTTGCAGTACTTCGATTATATCTTTATTTGTTACTTGTTTATACTATAGTAATTTAAGTAATAGAATCGAACAATTTGTAAAAATTTTATGCAAGAGTAGTATGCAGATTATCATATCTCTATTGTGTACAATACATGGACGCGTAATTAATTGCGTTTGTATTAGAAAGACTCTTAATTATATGCAAGTAATATTAAACATATTATATAACTAAATACAAATAACTTATTAATAATATTATTAGCGTTAAACTTAGTTTTGATCTCAAAACGTATTCGAAAATCTTTACACTAATTTCTAAACAAGTCTAGATAGATATTGTAAATTTCTAATCTCTTAGTTCGAAGCAGATCTCGAATAATTCTGCGAGAGTTCCAGTTTTGCCAATATAAGAAAATTGTTGTAATAGTATTGCGCAAATTAGATAAAAAGAATTATTCGAAGTTATTTATCTTTAAATTAATAGCATTGCTAAATATTCTAAAAACGATATTAGAGTTAATAATATTAAAGCGTTTGTATTATATTGTCGAAAAACAAAAACTTTATTAAATATATAAATAAAAGTTAGATAATAAAAATAAATAAATACAGCTTTTCAACTTATAATAAAAAAGATGTATATTAATATAAAGCAAACAAAAAAACAGAATTACTATTCTACTAAATTTAAATATAAGAAAAATATTTAATAATATAACGTATTATTAATTCGAATACTATATATAAAAAAGACAAGTATCTACATAATTTCTTATCTAAGTAAACAACTTTTTAAAAATTAAAAGTACTGTATTAATTATAGACAATTACAAGATAACAAAGCGCAAGACAAAAATCGAAATATCTTAAAAGTCTTCTCTATTATTAATTCTATATCTATTCTATAACGCAAATCTATTAAAGATATACAATAATATTAAATTACAAATTAGTATTACAAACTTTATAAACAATATTAATATTCTAATCTATAACAAATCGATAATATAAAATTGTTAAATTTTTTTAAAAATATATAAAAGATACAAACAATAAACGCAAAAGTATAAATTAAAATTTGTAAAACAAAAATATAAACTAGTTTACTTTATAAAAATATTAAAAAGATACAATATATTTATAAATATTATATTAGCAAATTACAAAGTAAAAGTTAAACAAAATATAAAAATATTAAGAATTTAATTAAATAACAAATTATAATTTAGATTGTATTTGCAACAAATTAAGATAAAGTTAACAATAAAATAATAAATATTACAGATAATAATAAGAAGTACTTGAAATCTCTTACTAGCAATCGAAAAGTATATATATTTAACAATTTTGAAATTAATACTTTTATATAAGATAATCGCATAATATATATTGACAAAACTAAAAGAAGACAAAAAAACAATTATAACTAAATTAAGATTAATATAAGAACAATTACTTCGATAAGTCGCAAATATATATAAGACAATCTTAACAAAAATATTGCAAGTAAAAACTAATACAATCTCTATTAATATTTATTTAAATAAAACAATTTAAACGTTAATTATAAATATAAATGCAAGAAAGTTAAATCTAGTTATAAAGACAACAATAACGCGTATTTAATATAATATAAAGAGAGAAAAAGATCGAAAATTTAAGCTTAAATTAATGTTACTATAATTGAAAAGAAAATAAATAATTTTAAATTTAGATATCTTAACAATTGCGCAAGCGCAACTTTATATTATTTTGTTATAAATAAAGTTATTAACAATAATAATAGTATTCTTCAAAAAATTAATTAAAAAGAAGTATAATAATAATTAAACAAATTTGCATTTAAGAATATATTTAGATAAGAGCAACAAAAACAACAACATTATAATAATTGTTATCAAGACAAAATAAGTACAAAACAAGTATCTAGAGAGCGTTAATATAGTATTTACGTATTATAAAAAATTAGACAAACTAACAATTAAAGCAAAGCAACTAGTTAAATTATGCAAAGCAAAAGTCGACAAAATAAGCAAAATATATAAAATATGTTTAGACAATTAGATATTGTTAAAAATAGTAAATATAATATATTCGACTTTAAATTAAATGTGTCTTTAACAAATACAAGAAACAAAACAAATTATATATAAGCTAGAATTAAATCTAGAGCTATATTAAATATTTAATTATATAAGAATTAAGAGAAACAAGTAGATTAATCGTTGAATTAAATTTCGATTCCAAAAGTTGGAATCGAAATTCGATTCGAATTTTTAGCGTAGAATCGAATTATCAAGATTGATAAATCAAGCTACTTGATTAATTCGCTTAGAACGAATTCTTTCGCTTAATTGTCAAGAATTCGAATCTAACGTTATGAAATCAAGTTACGTAATAAATTTGGGTTTTCGCGATTAGTCTAGAAACAAGATAATCGACAAAGTAGTTAATAATATTTACAAACTAGCACTTCCATTAAAGTAATAACAAATATACAAATTAATTGCTTAGACTAATTGTCGAATTGAATTTTAATTTCAAAAGTTAGAATCGAATTTCGATTCGAATTTTTAGCGTAAAACCAAATTGTCAAGATTGATAAATCAAGCTACTTGATTGACTCGCTTAGAACGAATACTTTCGTTTAATTGTTAAGAATTCGAATCTAACGTTATAGAATTAAGTCACGTAATAAATTCGGATTTTCGCGATCAATCTATAATTTCTCGAACAACGCTTATAAATAATTGCATTTAAGATACTTGAAAAAAGATATAAATAAAGAGTACAAATAAGATTTATTATTAAAACTAGTTCTTAAAATCTCGATTAATTATTTAACTTTATATTGGAATTGTTTTAAAATATATAATGCGTTACTAATACAATTTAGAATAAATCAAATCGAATTTAATTAATTTCTTTACAAGCAAAGAATATTTAAAATATTAAGTTCTTGTTACGCTTGCAATTGCAAACATATAATAATAGAGTATATACTATTAATATATCTTAATTAAAAGCAAAAAAGAATAGAATTATAAAAAACAACAAATATATCAAATATAAGAAAATTGCTAAATATATACAATAACGCTATTGCAATATTGTGCACAATTTTAATTATTAAGTTATTAAATTAATTTCAAGTTATAATATTGTTAAAGCTTAAGAAAAATAAAAGAAAGAACAAAAACTTAAACTTATAGAGCTCTCGAATAAAAAAAATTCTTAATATAATAAACAATTAATAAAGAGCAATCGACAAGACAAAGTAAATATTGTGTTAGTACTATATTAACGCAATGTCGACATTAATAATATAGAGCTTGTATAGACTTCTTAGAATAATAAATCAAGTAAGAAAAATAAATAATAATAAAAGAATAATAATAACTTCTTTTAACTTTATTATTTTGTACAATTTTTTTACAACTTATTTAGTTAATTTATAAATAAACTATAAAGTATATTAATGCAAAGTTAACTTGCAACTAGATATTCTCTTTTTTAATTTAATCTTTATCTATTTTTGTATTAATATTGTAATACTAGAAAAGTATATAAATTTACTTTTATATATATTCGCAATTGTATATTATTATTGTTATTTTTTCTCTTGCTCTTTGTTATTGCTAATATAAATTAATTAAGTTACAACAATTGCAACTTGTATTTTGTATTTTACTTTTAGCTCTTTTAAGAAAGTTTTATTTTTAAGATCTAAATATAGATGTTAAAGTTCGTTTTTTTCGAAATTGTATTATTTAACAATTATAATTACTTATATAATTGTTAAATCGAATAACTTGTGCAATCTATATATATAAGAAAATATTAAAAACAATTGTTTATAGAAAATAATAGCAAATATAATTGCAAGAATATTTTATATTAATTATAATATTATTGACAATTTAAGCTCCAGTTGCTACTATTGTACAAGAATATTAATTTTAAGCAAGAATTTATATAGTATTAAGAGTATAATATAATTAATTAATATTTGCAAAATATTAATTAAAATATAAAAAACTCGCAAGATCTATAAATACAAAGATAGACAAATAACAAAATCTTTACGTATTGTTGTTTTTATATTTTTAAATTTATCAATTCTAGTATTAAGTAGTCTCGCAACTTCTTCGATATCTACTATATTCTTCAAAATTCAAAATTTTATATTTAAATCGAAAGATTTGTGCGCTTATAATTGTTTTAAAGAAGACAATTATTGTTAAGTAAAATTAATAATAGAAATTAACTACGTATCTATAGTTAATAAAAGTTTGCTATTGTTATAAGACAAATGCTTCAAGAAGTTTTACTTTACTTTAATTAATTGTTTTAAAAGATAATTTTTAATTATAGATATGCAAGAGAGTTTAATATTAATATTAATACAAGTAAACAATTGTTAAGTCTCGATATATTTAACAATATATAATAATACATAGACTAATTGCGTCGGATTAAATTATCAAGTTCGAATCAAATATTCAATTTGAATCTTGACAATTTATGTTAACTCGACTCGAAAGTCTCGAGAATTTAATTTTTAAAGTTGAAATTAACAATTTAAATCAAATTGTAAACTTAAAATCGAAAATTGATTCGAAAAATCGACTTGAATTGTCAAGACTTAATATTAGTATAAAGAAATTCTGAAAGAAATAGTAGAAAATTATATTCTATTCTATAATCTTCTAATATAAGATTATTTAGTAATATATTATGATAATGCATTCGAGATATCTAAATAGCTAGAGTCAAATTATTAACTTAACTTTTCTAGTTAAAGAGTTCGACATTTTGCAAACAAGAATACAAATATAGTATAACAATATTCTTTAATAGTTCGAGAAAGTAACTCGAGAACAAAAAGATAATATAAAAGAGTAATGAATGTAGTAACTAGTCTAAGCAAGCTATTTTAAGATAATACAAGCAAGCGTAGCTTTTGTGTCGAAGTATACTACTTAATATTTTAGCGAAAAATCCAAAATTATAATAATTTATATTCAAAAATAGAAAATCTTAATATAATAATATTATTTTCGATTTCTTAACAATTCAATTTAATTTCTAATATTAAAATCGAAAATCGAGTCGAATCAAATTAAGTCGATTTCAAAATAATAGAAATTAAATTGAATTTTAAATCGATTTCTAATATTAAAATCGACAAATCGAGTCGATTTCTAAAGTTGAAATCGAAACTCGATCCAACAATTAATCTAATAATACGTCGATTGCTACAATTTATTATAGTAGCTAGTTTGAAAAGTTCTTCTTATTAAGCTTTTTGCTATTTAAGTAAAGATTATTGAAGCTCTATTCTATTGTTAGTATTTTTATATAGTATTTAAGAGTTCTGTAAAGTTTTAACAATCTTTTTATTTATTTTAAGATTTTGCAATTTGCGATTTTTAAACAATTTGCGCTTTTAACGTACTTTCTTAGATACAATAATCTATTATTTGTTAATCTCTTATTTAAATTAGAATAAAATAAAATAATATTGCAACAATTGCAAATAATCTAAGATATTTTATTTAATATTATTGTATTTTGGAAGTAGTTTTGTTAATTATCAAATTTTTTGCTTTCTTAACTTTAATAAATATTTTTAGAAGATTCTTATACTTTATTATTTAAATATTATTTTGTAGCTATTTATTACTTTTTGAAAATAATGTTTTGATCGATTGTTTATATATAATAATATATATTATTTTTTATTGTAAAATTATTAAAAACAATACTTGAAGATTTTAAAATATTTTTTATATTAAAAGACTTTTTAATTTAATTTTTTTTTAATTTAATTTAACAATAATATAATTAGACTTATTTGTAATATAGTATTGCACAATAAAGACTATACTTGAATTCGACAAGATATTAACAAATATTAGAAAAAAACTTGTAAATTCTATTATTAAATTGTATCTATTTATCTAAGTAGAAATTAAGAAATATTATCGATTATAAGATTTGCAACTTATTTAACTTGCAAAAAAAAGATTGTAATTAATGCAATATTAATAAGTAAACAAAATATTTGCAAAGCGTTCTTGCAAAAAATTCAACTAAGCAAGAAGACTATAATTACAAAGATAAAAAAATAAGAATACTCTATAAATTTGAGAGAACAATTGCTAAAAGTATAATTCTCTAAAACAAGATAAAAATTGCGTTTAATACAATTAATAAATATACACATTAACGCAATATTGTATCAAGCTTATTTTAAAATAAAGATAATTTATTGCTAGAAAAATTTGAAAAGATAACAAAAAAAAAAAAAAATAACTAGAGACAAAGAACAAACAAAAGCTTAAACAAAAAACAATTAGATAAAAATAGCTAAAAAAGTATCTTTAATTATAATATATATGTTATTACGCAAAGATATTATTATTGCGTTATTAAAGCAAAAGCTTATTAAGAATATAGAAATAATAATATAAATTAAGAGAAACTCGAAGATCGAAAAAGTATAAAAGATAAATACAAAAGAAATTGTAAATTTAATACAAGATTTAGTTATTGCAAATATATTATTAACGCGTTAGAATATACTAGTAAGAAAATAATATAAGAAAATAATAGTCTTTCAAATAGTATATAAAAACAACAAAAAAATACTAAAGCAAATCGACTTTTAAATAAACAAAATTTTAATTACAATAATCTTGCGTTAAGAACGCATTAATATAATAATATATAAAATAAAAACAAAAAATATATTCGAGAATATAAAAAAAAGATTTAAAATACTTTAAAATATCTATACAAGAATATATTTAAATTTTAAGATAATTAAAATACAATAATTTATTAAAAATAATTATAAGTAAGAGTACGTTTTAATAAAAGTTTAAGTAACTAGCGAAAAAATAACAAATTGTCTAATTTAATTCGAAATTACGCATAAATCTTAAATTAAGACAATTTAATATTATAATAAAGAATACAAAATACAATAATATCTAAAATATTAAAAGTATGAATATATTATATACAATTGCAAAAACAAACAAAGATACAAATATTATATAAAAAAGTATTATATAATTAAATATACAATTAATAAAAAGTAAATAAAATAATAATACAACTTATATAAAGAAAATTATCGAATATTTAATTTAAAATACTTTAAGAAATAAATAAAAAAACAAAGAATTAAAATAATAAAGCAAGCTCGATTAATTTATTATGCAATAAAAATAAGCAATAAAGATAAACTTAGAAATCTTGTTTTAATATTAAAAGTTTTCACAATATTTACAAAAATAACAAACAAAAATATTAAATACAAGCTAAAAATAAACAAATTATCGAAAATTTTAATTTTTTAAACGTTAACGTTGCGTTAACAAAGAGCGTTATAAAATAATTAAACAAAAAAAAAGTTGTTTAAAAAACTTTTTACTCAATTATTTATTTCTTAGAAACTAAAGTAGCGCTAACAAAGTAGCAAAAGTTAATATAAAAACAATATTGTTACAAAAGACAAAAATTATATTAATACAAAAAACGTTAATTAAGAAGAAACTTTAATAATAAAACAATTAGAATTTCGCATATTATAATATAATATTTACAAATTTAGAAATAAAATAATAATTGTATTATTGCAAAAAAAGAAAATATAAGAATATAATATATTAATAATACAAGAATTGTAATACTTTTGCAAAAAATCAAAAATTTATAACTTAAATTGCGTCGACTTTGCGCTAAAGAATAATAACAAAAAAATATATTTCTATATTAACAAATATATTAATCGTAACAACTAGTATACAATCTAGTACTTTGAAAACATAAATATAATAATATTTTAAAGAAACAAAAAAGAAAACAATAAAGCTACTAATATATTATTTATAAATATATATAAAGTATACAACTTATCTTTAAGAAGTTATAACAAAGTATACAATAAAAAGAATCTATTATAAGTACAACAAGTAATAAAAATGCTTAAAGAGAACATAATTGTAGACAACTTTAACTTGTATTATCTCTCTTAAATAAGCTTGTTCTATTCTTAATAGTATATTTTGTTTAATAATATATTAAATATTATAAGAGATACTAGCGCAATAGTAGCGCTTTTACGAGATATTATTATAAAAGATTATTAAGAGACAAGAATTACAATAGATAGACTAACTATTAGATCGAGTTTCAATCTTAACTTTTAAGATTAACTTAACTCGAATCTTAAAAATTAGAAATCGAATCTCTTAAAGTAATTTAATATATTTAATGCTAAACTACTTGTAGTAATAAGCTAGTTTCTTTAAGCAATTTAATTTTTCGAGAATTTTGAAAGATTAAATCTTAACAAAGTTATATAATATTTTCGATCTTTCGCAATTAATCTAACAATAGACTTAATCTTTATAACAATTAATTTAGTTAACAAACTAATATATTGCAAAATTAATAACAAAATACAAAAGTTCTTGAATTATCTTTTAATAAAAACAATATTAAACTTCGATATACAACAAAAGTTATTAAAGCGCTCTTAAAGAAAATAAAAGAATATAAATATGAAAAAATTCTATAATATATTAAACAAGTATTTACTAGTATTTTTGTTATACAAGTTAATAAAATATCGATATATTAATAAATTTACAACAAAGTTGTTCAATACTTTTAAAAAAATAACAAAAAAATTCATATTATAAGCGAAATCTTATAAAAAAGCTAAGTATAAGTAATTTAAGAATTATATATAAACAAAAAAAAAGATACTTGCAACAATAATATCAAATACTAATTAACTAAATAAAATATATTAAAATATGCAACAAAAAAGATAAAATATTAAAAAAGTATAAAAGAGACAAATTTTGCTTAACAATACAAGAATTAAAAAACTCTAATAAGAAGTTCTTTAAAAATACAAAGTAAATTAAAAGCGTTATTAACAAAATATTAACATAAATTGTAATCTTATTTTAAAAAAAAAAAATTGCTATTATAATTAAGAAAAAGATTGAAATAATATTTGAAACTTATTTTTTATTAATATCGAAGATATTAATAAACAATATTTAAGATTACAATTATATATTATTTATGAAGAGCAATATCTTAATTATAAAATAAAAAATTAAACAAACAATATATAAAATTGTCTTAAATAAGATCTTAAAATTTAATAAAATTACAAATTAAGTATTACAATATTTAGTAAATATTGCGTTAATATAAATACAATCTCTTTTTATAAAATATATTAAAAAGAAAATATAATTAATATATTTTAAAAGAGTTGTTACAATAGTATTGCGCAAACTAAACAAAAAGAATTATTCGAAATTATTTATTTTTAAATTAATAGCGTTGCTAGATACCCTAGAAAAAATACTAGAGTTAATAGTATTAAAATGTCTATGCTACGTTATTAAAGAAATAAAAAAATTATTAGATATATAAACAAAAGTTAAGTAACAAAAATTAATAAATACAATTTTGCAACTTATAATAAAAAAGATATATATAATATAAAGCAAACAAAAAGAGAGAGTTGCTAATTTATTAAATTTAAATGTAACAAAAGTATTTAATAATATAATATATTGTTAATTTAAGTATTGTATACAAAAAAACAAGTATTTATTTAATTTCTTATCTAGATAAATAACTTTCTTGAAAACAAATGCACTATATTAATTATAAATAGCTATACAATAGCAAAGCACAGAGTAACAATCAAAATATCTTAAAGATTTTCTCTATTATTAACTTTATATTTGTTATATAACGCAAATCTATTAAAGATATATAACAAAATTAAACTACGAGTTAGTATTATAAGCTTTGTAAATAACATTAATATTCTAATTTATAACAAATTAACAATATAAAAAGATTAAAATTTATCAAAAATATATAAAATATATAAATAATAAGTACAAAAGTACAAATTAAAATTTGTAAAGTAAAAATATAAACTAATTTATTTTACAAAAATATTAAAAAGATACAATATAATTGCAAATATTATGCTAACAAATTATAAATAAAAGTTAAATAAAATATAAAAGTACTAGAGATTTAATTAAATAATAAGTTACAATTTAGATTGTATTTATAACAAATTAAGATAAAATTAACAATAAAACAACAAGTATTACAAATAATAACAAGAAATACTTAAGATCTCTTATTAACAACAAGAAAGTATATATATTTAACAATTTTAAGATTAATACTTTTATATAAAGCAATTGCATAATATATATTGACAAGATTAAAAAAAGATAAGAAAACAATTACAATTAAGTTAAGATTAAAATAAGAATAAGTATTTCGATAAATTGCAAATATATACAACATAATCTTAACAAAAATATTATAAGTAAAAATTAATACAATTTCTATTAATATTTATCTAAACAAGCTAACTTAAAAGTCGATAGCAGACATAAATTTAAAAAAGTTCAATCTAGTTATAAAGATAACAACAACACGTATTTAATACAATATAAAGAAAAAAAGAGATCGAAAATTTAAATTTAGATCGACATTGTTACAACTAAAAAGAAAATAAATAACTCAAAATCTAAATATATTAATAATTGCGCAAGCGCAATTTTATATTATCTTATTATAAGTAAAGTTATTAATAATAATAATAGCATTCTTTAAAAAATTAATTAAAAAGAAGTATAATAACAATTAAATAAAATTGTATCTAAGAATATATTTAGATAAAAGCAACAAGAACAAGAATATTACAACAATTATTATTAAGACAAAATAAGTATAAAGCAAGTGTCTAGAGAGTGTTAACGTAGCGCTTACGTATTATAAAAAATTAAAAGAACTAACAATTGAAGCAAAGCAACTAATTAAGCTATATAGAGCGAAAATCGACAAAATAAGTAAAATATATAAGATATACTTAAACAATTAGATATTACTAAAAATAATAAGTATTATAAGCTTAACTCTAGATTAGACGTATTTTTAACAAATACAAAAGACAAAATAAATTATGTATAAGCTAGAATCAAGTCTAAAGTTATATTAAATATCTAATTATATAAAAATTAAGAAAAACAAAACAATTAATAAAGTAGTTAACAACGCTTACAAACTAGCATTTTTATTGAAATGCTAATAAATATGCAAATTAATTATTGAAACAATGTTTATAGGCAGTTGCGCTCAAATTATTTAAAAAAACATATAAATAAAATTTACAAACAAAATTTATTATTAAAAACTAATTTTCGAAGTTTCGATCAATTATTTAATTTTATATTGCAATTGTCTTAAGATATATAATATATTACTAATATAACTTAGAACAGACAAGATTAAATTAATTTGATTTTTTTACAAACAAAGAGTATTTAAAGTATTAAGTTTTTGTTGCGTTTACAATTGCAAATATATAATAATAAAGTATATATTGTTAGTATATCTTAACTAGAGACAAAAAAAGTAGAATTACAAAAAAACAAATATAACAAATATAAGAAAATTGCTAAGTATATATAATAATGTTATTGCAATATTGTGCATAACTTTAATTATTAAGTTATTAAATTAATTTTACGTTACAATATTGTTAGAGTTTAAGAAAGATAAAAAAAGCAAGAACTTAAACTTATAGAGTTCTTAAATAAAGAATTTTTTTAATATAATAAACAAATAATAAAAAGTAATTAATAAGACAAAGCAAATATTATATTAGCATTGCGTTAGCGCAATACTAGCATTAATAATATAGAGCTTGTATAAACTTCTTAGAATAATAAATTAAGTATAAAAAAATAAAATATTGCACAATATAAACAAATTTGCGCTTAAGAGTATATTTAGATAAAAGCAATAAGAATAAAGATATTACAACGGGTGTTATTAATGCAAAATAAGTATAAGACAAGTATTTCGAGAGCGTCAACGTAGCGCTTATATATTATAAAGAACTAGAAAAACTAATAGTTAAAGCAAAATACTTAGTTAAATTGTATAAAGCAAAAATTAACAAAATAAGCAAGATATATAAGATTTACTTAAATAATTAAATATTGCTAAAGATAGTAAGCATTATATACTTAACTTTAAATTAGATACGTTTTCGACAAATACAAGAGACAAAATAAATTATATATAAGCTAGATTTAAGTTTAAAGCTATACTAAATACTCAATTATATAAGAACTAAAAATAACAAAACAATTAGACTAATCGCGAAAACCCGAATTTATCACGTGACTCGATTCCATGACGTTAGATTCGAGTTCTTGGCAATTAAGCGAAAGAATTCGTTCTAAGCGAGTCAATCAAGTAGCTTGATTTATCAATCTTGGCAATTCGATTTCACGCTAAAAATTCGAGTCGAGTTTCGATTCCAACTTTTGGAATCGAAACTCGACTCGACGATTAGTCTTAAAACAATTAATAGAGTAGCTAACAAGTAGATTGATTGTTAGATTCGATTTCGATTTCAATTTTAGAAATCGATTCGATCTATTAATTTTAATATTAGAAATCGACTTAAAATTCGATTTAATTTTATTATTTTAAAATTGATTCGATTTAACTCGAGTTGATTTTCGATTTAAATATTAGAAATTGAATCGAATTGTCAAGAATATCATGAATACTAAAAATAGTTTAAATTTAATTTAAATTTAGATTGTTTTAATTATTTTCTAGATAATGTATATTAGTAATACATAATATAAAAATAGTCTAATATACTTATTAATTAATTTGAATAAATTAACTATTTCTATTAAATTATCAATTAATTGTTACTAAAAATAATAAAGTTTACTAAAAATAATAGTCTTGACAATTCGAATTAATTTTTCGAATCGAATTTCGATCTCAAGTATAGAAATTAACTCGAATTGTCGATTTCAATTTTAGAAATCGAATTGTCAAGACTTTCGAGTCAAATTGATACAAATTGTTAAGATTTAAGTCGAATATTCGATTCGAACTCGATAATCCGATCCGACGCAACTAGTCTACTAACGAGATTTACAAACTAGCACTTTTATTAAAATATTAGCAAATATACAAATTAATTGCTTAAACAATACTTATAGATAATTGCGCTCAAAAAAAAAAAAAAAAAAAAAGTACAAATAAGATTTATTATTAAAAATTAATTTTCGAAATTTCGATTAATTATTTAACTTTTATATTGCAATTGCTTTAAGATATACAATATATTACTAATACAATTTAAAACAAATAAAATCGAATTTAATTAATTTCTTTATAAGTAAAGAGTATTTAAAGTATCGAGTTCTTGTTGTACTTGCAATTGCAAATATATAATAATAAAATATATATTGCTAGCATCTCTTAATTAAAAACAAAAAATAATAGAATTACAAAAAACAATAAATATAACAAACATAAAAAAGTTACTAAATATATACAATAACGTTATTGCAATATTGTATATAATTTTAATTATTAAGTTATTAAATTAATTTCAAGTTACAATATTGTTAAAGCTCAAAAAAAACAAAAACAAACAAAAACAAAAACTTATACAATTTTTAAATAAAGAATTTTTTGAATATAATAAACAATTAATAAAAAGCAATCGATATAATAAAATAAATATTATATTAGTATTGCGTTAACGCAATACTAATATTAATAATATAAAGCTTGTTTAAATCTCTTAGAGTAATAAATCGAATATAAAAAAAATTGCACAATAAAATTCTAAATAAAATTCTTAAAGTTTCTTGACAAAATCTAAAGAAAAATATAAATAATTTAGTAAATACAAAACAAAAGAGTATTTTTGTATTTATCTTTATAGTTATTTAATGCTTAAAGTATCTTTATATTGCTAATTTACAATTAGACTAATTATTAAATTAAGTTATAATATTATCTCTCTAGCTCGATCTAGCGTCAAGATTGAGTTGCAATAATTTTTTTAAATCGAATTGCTTAAAGTATTTTAACGCACTTTGCACTTTACTACTTATAGTAATCGATTAAACTACTTTAAACAATTCGATTCTTCGATTTTGTTTTAATTTAAATCTTAATATTTATATATAATATTTTCGAGTTAATGCAATTAGGCTATTTATAATAGATAACTATTAGTAAGACTTCTTAATTAACAAGTTATAAAAATTATTTCTTATTAACTTTTTTTTTACTTTTTAACAATCCTTAATATTATTTTTCAAATATATTCGAAAATAATAATTTTGATTTTTTAAGTTTATCTTTTACGACGTCAAATACTAAGAAGACAAATATAAAAGAGAAGCTTTTAAATAATTTTTCTTTAAAGTTGATTAAATTTTTGTTAACGTTATTCTTCTATTTAAGAAATTCGATTTTATAAAACATAGTAACATTATTCTTATTATTTATATTATCGAACAATGCAATCGAACAATAACTTATTAACAAGCAACTATCTTTGCGGAAAAAATTATTTAGAATTGCTAATAAAACAAAATCGATAGCAAAAAAGATATCGATTTTGTTTCTTGTTAGAGATAAAAGAAAATACAAATGTTATAATAGATTAACAACTTATATATAATTATTATTGTGTTACATTTTATCTTGCAAGTTTAACACTTAAAGAAATTAAAAAGTATTAGAAATCTATTAAATTTTTAATTTCTAAGTTGCTCTTTATTTATTGTTTTTTTATACTTAGTTTATTACTTTAAGAGATTTATACAAGCTTTATATTATTAACACTAGTATTGTGTTAACGCAATATTAATGCAATATTTGTTCTATCTTATTAATTGCTTTTTATTAATTGTTTATTATATTAAAAAAAATCTTTATTTAAGAACTTTATAAGTTTAAGTTCTTGTTTTTCTTTTTATTTTATTTTGAGCTTTAGTAATGTTGTAACTTGAAATTAATTTAATATTTAAATAATTAAAATTATATATAATGTTGCAATAATATTATTGTATATATTTAATAATTTTTTTATATTTGTTGTTTTTGTTGTTTTTGTTGTTTTTTGTAATCCTATTCTTTCTTGTTTTTAATTAAAATATATTAACAATATATACTTTATTATTATATATTTGCAATTGTAGATACAACAAGAATTTAATACTTTAAATACTTTTTATTTATAAAAAAATTAATTAAAAAACCAATTTTGCTTGTTTTAAGATATATTAATAACACATTATATATCTTAAAGCAATTATAATATAAAATTAATTAATTAATTAAAATTTCAAAAAATAGTTTTCGATAATAAGTTTTATTTGTACCTATTATTTATATATTTTTTAAAGTATTTTAAATACATTTATTTATAAGTATTGTTTAAACAATTAATTTGTATATTTGTTAGCGCTTTAATAAAAGTGCTAGTTTATAAATATTGTTAATTATTTTATTAATTATTTTGTTACTTTCGATTTTTACGTAATTAAATATTTAAGATAACTTTAGACTTAAATTTAATTTATATATAATTTATTTTGTCTCTTATATTTGTTAAAGACGCAATTAATTTAGAGTTAAGCGGATAATATTTATTATTTTTAGCAATATCTAATTATTTAAGTATATTTTATATTTTGCTTATTTTGTTAGTCTTTGCTCTATATAACTTAGTTAGTTGCTCTACTTTAATTTTTAGTTTTTTCAATTCTTTATAATATATAAATGCTATATCGACGTCTTTTAAATACTTATTTTGTATTAATAACAATTATTATAATATTCTTATTCTTATTAGACTAATTGTCGAATTGAATTTCGATTGACTCGAATTTTTATGTTTGTATTTAATAAATTCTAACTTTAATTCTAGATATATATAGATTTACTATAATAAAAGTTGCAGTTTTGTATTACTAATATCTAGACTTTGTGCAAAATTAAGATTAGAATCTTGTATTACTTGCGAGAATTTAGAGATTTAAGTTAAGCTTTGCAAAAAACAATCTTAATATTTTTAAATATTGCATTTATAGATGCGTTTATTCTATATAATGTTACGCTAATACTTTCGTAAAAGATATTAGAGAGAATTATGCTATTGAAGAGATTTGTAAACGTCTTCAAACAATATAAGCAATTACTTAATAACAAGAATTGCAACTATAAACAATCTTATATTTAATAAATCTTTACAAATAATTTAATAAATTAAAGTAACAATAAGTAAAGACTTAAGATAAGTTGAATACAATTTATAAGAAAGTCGCGTTTCTAGTTTCTATATATTAAGAAAATATAGATTGCTTGTTTTGTTCGTTCGTTAAACATAACAAGCATAATTGTTCGCGATGTTTGCTTATTAAGCATGTTAAACATTATACTCAAGATGCTCGCTTCTTAAGTACGTCGAACATAATAATAAATGCGTTCGTAACATGTAAAATCTAAATCACTAATATAACTTAAATAAGCTTATAACATATAGCAATTATAATCTATCTATATAAAATGCGCATATATTTTCTTAATTTATTAGGTTTGTCTCAAAAGTAAAGTTTGCTTAAATTAACAAAATCTAATATTTAAATCGAAAAATATAATAGTTTAATGCAATTGTGCAACTAGTAAATAACTGCAAATATTTGTATATATTGCAAATATTAAAACTTTACGCATTAAGATATAGTTTAATTTAATAAAAATTTTGCAACTTTATCGAATATAAAGAAAATAAAACAAGCTCTTCGAGCAAATTTTGTCTCGACAATACTAATTTGAGTACGTAGAATAGATAAATCTGTAAAATCTGCAGAATCTTATAAATATCTTAATTTCTATTAGCTCGATTTGTCTCTCGAAACGCGAATATAGTATAAAATTATATTGTTAAGATCAATAAATTAAGCTACTTAATTAACTTGCTTAGAACAAATTCTTTCGCTTAATTATTAAAAACTCGAATCTAATATTATAGAATTGTTACGAGCCTAGCGGGCTCCAACAGGTATATGAAGTACGCAGTACGAGTAGCACAGAGTACGGCTACTTGCATTGCTCTTGCGTCTTCATCAGGGAGCAACAGGAACTTGCTCCCAGCGCTCCTTGGAAGAGCAGCAAGAGCAGAGGTACCAGTGTTCCATTGCTCTACGAAGGAGCAAGGGGAGCACGATAGATCTCCTTTAGTATATAGAGATCCGAACACGACTCCCTTATGGATCGTGTTCAACTCATCTTAAGTCTTGACTTATTGTTACGACTACTTAGCTGCAAACCCTTGTTACCAAGTGATTGCTTGCATTGCCTGAAGACGCCTACAGACCTCTCCCATAGCAGAACCCGCTCTGATACCTTCGAAGGAAGTACCAGCGTAACAAGAATCAAGTTATATAATAAATTCGAATTTTTGCAATCAATCTAGTTCTTATTGCTTTTATCTAAATATATTATTAAATATAAATTTGTTTAATTGTTATTATACTTCTTTTTAATTAATTTTTTGAAGAATATTATTATTGTTGTTAATAATTTTATTTATAACAAAACAATATAAAGTTGTGTTTGCGCAATTATTAAAATATCTAGATTTTAGATTCTTTCTTTCTTTTTTAGTTATAGCAACGTTAATCTATGTTTAGATTTTCGATTTTTTTTATATTGTATTAAATACGCGTTATTGTTATCTCTATAATTAGATTTAACTTTCTTGCGATTATATTTATTATTAACTTTTAAATTAACTTATTTAAATAAATATTAATAAAGATTGTATTAGTTTTTATTTGCAATACTTTTGATAAAAAAATTTTATACGCACTTACAACTTGTTAAAGTATTTATTCTTATATTAATCTTAATTTAATTATATTTTTATTTTTATTTTTTTTAAATTTTGTTAATATATATTATACGATCGCTTTATATAAAAGCATTAATTTCGAAATTCTTAAATATATATATTTTCTTGTTGCTAATAAGAAGTCTTAAGTGCTTTTTATTATTATTTGTAATACTTATTATTTTATTGTTAGTTTATCTCGATTTATTGTAGATACAAATTAAATTATAGTTTGTTATTTAATTAAAGTTTTTAAATTTTTATATCTTGTTTAACTTCTATATTGTAATTTGCTAGTATAACACTTGCAATTATATTATATCTTTTTAATATTTTTGTAAAGTAAATTAGCTTATATTTTTGTTTTGCAATTTTTAATTTATACTTTTGCATTTATTGTTTGTATCTTTTATATATTTTTGATAAAATTTAATAATTTCGCGTTGTTAACTTGCTATAAATTAGAATGTTAATATTGTTTACAAAGTTTGTAATATTAACTTACAATTTAATATTATTATATATCTCTAATAAATTTCTATTATAAAACAAGTATAAAATTGATAATAAAGAAGATTTCTAAGATATTTTAATTATTGTTTTGTACTTTGTTATTGTATAGTTGTTTATAATTAATATAATACGTCTATTTTTAAAAAAGTTGTTTATCTAAATAAGAAGCTATATGAATATTTATCTTTTTTGCATACAATATTTAAATCAACAATATATTATATTATTAAATACTTTTATTATATTTAAATTTAATGAAGTAGCAACTCTCTTTTTCTACTTACTTTATATTGTATGCATTTTTCTATTATAAGTTGCAAAATTATATTTATTAATCTTTATTAATTATTATCTAGCTTTTATTTGTATATTTAATAAAGTTTTTGCTTTTTTAATAATATAATGCAAGCGTTTTAACACTATTAACTCTAATATTTTTTCTAGAATATCTAGCAATATTATCAATAAAATTATAAATAACTTCGAATAATTTTTTTGTTTAATTTGCGCAATACTATTGTAACAACTCTCTTAAAATATATTAATTATATTTTCTTCTTAATATATTTTATAAAAAAAGGTTGCATTTGCGTTAATATAATACTTATTAAATATTATAATACTTAATTTGTAATTTTATTAAATATTAAAATTTTGTTCGAAACAATCTTGTATATAGACTGATCGCGTCGGGTCGAGTCATCGAGTTCGAATCAAATTCTCGACTCGTCAAGATCTAGATCGAGTCAAGATTTTAATATCGAAAAGTCGATTCGAGTCACGATGTTAATACCAAGTATTTGGGTCGAGTCACGATGTTAATATCGAATATCGACTCGAATTTTTAATTCGACTCGCCAAGACATGAAGCGATTTAGTAATAGAATTTGTAGACATGAATTGTGTGTTAAATCTTATGATTTTTTTCTTAAAATGTTGCATAGTAATGCAATTAAATAATGCATTTAATTTGATGTTTGTGTAGTAACTAATTTAAGATTATTGTAATCTCTCGATTAGCTTCATTGTTATCAAAAAAAGTGCATATTTGAACAACAATTTAGTTAACACATTTGTTAAAAAAAGTGTATGATTAAACAACAATTTCGTTGACACATTTGTTCGAAAAAGTGCATGATTAATGTATGTAGCGAGACAATACGTTTAGTAGATAATGCAATAAGGTAATGCAAATGACGAGAAAATGATAAAAAAAATTGTTTCGTTCTTGACGAATATTTCTCTCGAAAGTCGTAACGTGATAGATTCAAAAATAGAAATTCTTGACATTATGACAACATTTTCGATTGCTTGACGATTCGAGTCGATGATTTAAATCGAGTTAGAAATCGAGTCGATATCGAATCGAATTACGATGTTGATATCAAGTATTTAAGTCGAATCACGATGTTGGTATCAAGTATTCGAACTAGGTTAGAAAGTTAATATCGATTCTCGACCCAACGATTAGTCTACTTGTATATTATTTAATTAATTTTTTTCTTTATAATTAAGATATTGTTCTATATAAATAATGCGTAATTGTAATTGTAACTTTAAATATTATTTATTAATATCTTTAATATCAATAATATCAATAAATATTAAATATTATTTTAATTTTTTTTTACATTGTAATTGCAATTTTCTTGCGCTTTTTTAAAGATAAGATTGCAATTTATATTAGTATTTTGCTAGCAATACTTTCAACTTACTTTGCATTTTTGAAGAACTTTTTATTAGAATTTTTTAACTTTTGTATTACTAAACAAAATTTGTTTTTTTTTTTTTTTTCTTAATATTTTGTTTAATTAATTAATATTTAATATTGTTATTGCAAGTATCTTGTCTCTTTTATTATCTATATACAATTCTCAAATTACTTGTATTTAACTATTTTGTAAAAAATTTGTTTATAATATAAAATTATTTGTTGTCTTTTTTAAGATACTAAACAACTTTGTTGTAAATTTATTAATATATTAATATTTTATCAACTTGTTTAACAAAGATACTAATAAATACTTGTTTAATATATTATAGAATTTTTTTATATTTATACTCTTTTATTTTTTTCGAAGACGTCTTAATAACTCTTGTTGTATATTAAAGTTTAATGTTGTTTTAATTAAGAGATAATTCGAGAAGTTTTTTATTCTATTGTCTATCTCGCAATATATTAGCTTGTTAATTGAGTTAAATATTGTAAACATTAAATTTATTGTAATTCTTATTTCTTGATAATTTCTTGTAATAATATATTATAAGAGCGTTAGAATTGCGTTAATGTCTCTTATAATATCTAGTAGATTGTTAGATAAAATATACTATTAAGAGTAGAACAAATTTGTTTAAAAAAAATACAAGTTAAAGTTATCTACAATTATATTTTCTTTAAGTATTATTATTGTTTGTTCTCTTAATAACAAGTTTCTCTTATTATGCGCTTTGTTATAACTTCTTAAGAGCAAATTGTATATTTTATATATATTTATAGATAATATATTAACAACTTTATTGTTTTCTCTCTTACTTCTTTAAAGCGTTATTGTGTTTATATTTTTAAAATGCTAAGTTATATATTAATTGTTGCTATCAATATATTTATTAATATAGAAGTATATTTTTTTGTTGTTATTCTTTAGCGCAAAGTCGACGCAACTTAAATTTAAACTAATTACGTTAGATCGAATTATCGAGTTCGAATCAAGTATTCGATTCAAATCTTGACAATTTGTATAAATTTGACTCGAAAGTCTTAACAATTTAATTTCTAAAATTGAAATCGACAATTCGAATTAATTTCTATACTTGAAATCGAAATTCAATTCGAAAAATTGATTCGAATTGTCAAGACGATTATTTTTAGTAAATTTTTATTATTTTTAGTAACAATTAATTAATAATTTAATAAAAATAGTTAATCTATTTAAATTAATTAATAAGTATATTAGACTATTTTTATATTATGCATTACTAATATACATTATCTAGAAAATAATTAAAAAAATCTAAATTTAATCTAAATTTAAACTATTTTTAGTATTCTTAATATTCTTGATGATTCGATTCGATTTAGATTAATTGCGTCGAATCGAATTATCGAGTTCGAGTCGAGTACTCGATTTCAATCTTAGCAATTTGTATTAACTTGATTCGAAAGTTTTAAAAATTTAATTCTTAAAGTTGAATCGATAATTCGAGTTAATTTCTATACTTGAAATCGAAATCCAATTCGACGATCAATCTAATCCGATTTCTAATATTAAAATCGAAAATCGAGTCGAGTTAAATCGAATCGATTTTAAAATAATAGAAATCGAATTGAATTTCGAATTAATTTCTAATATTAAAATTGACAAATTAAATCGATTTCTAAAGTTGAAATCGAAATTCGATTCAACAACTAGTTTACTTAAATTATAGATTTTGGCTCCCTTGCGAAAGTGCTACAATTCTTGTATTATTAATATATTGTATTCTTGTATCTTCTTTTCTTGCAATAACGCTATTATTATTATTATTATTTTATTTTATTTTATTTTATACTTGATTTATTATTCTAAGAAGTTTATACAAGCTTTATATTATTAAATTAGTACTATATTAACGCAATATTAACGCAACATTTACTTTGTCTTGTCGATTGTTTTTTCTTAATTGTTTATTATATTAAAAAATTCTTTATTCGAGAACTTTATAAGTTTAAGATCTTGTTTCTTCTCTTATCTTTTTTAAGCTTTAACAATATTGTAACTTGAAATTAATTTAATAGCTTAATAACTAGAATTATATACAATGTTGCAATAATATTATTGTATATATTTAATAGTTTTCTTATATTTATTATATTTATTGTTCTTTGTAGTTCTATTTAGTTTGTTTTTAATTAAGATATACTAGTAATATATATTTTATTGTTATATATTTGCAATTGTAGATATAGCAAGAACTTAATACTCTAAATACTTTTTACTTATAAAGGAATTTATTGAATTTATTTTTGTTTATTTTAAGTTATATTAGTAATATATTGTATATTTTAAAACAATTGCAATATAGAATGAAATAATTAATTAAGATTTCGAGAGCTAGTTTTTAATAATAAATCTTATTTGTATTTTTTATTTATATGTTTTTTTTTAAATATTTCGAATACAATTACTTATAAGTGTTGTTTAATCAATTAATTTGCATACTTTTTAGCACTTTAATAAAAGTACTAATTTGTAAACGTTGTTAACTACTTTATTAATTGCTTTGTTATCTTCGATTCTTATATAATCGAGTATTTAGTATAACTCTAAACTCGAATCTAACTTATATATAATTTATTTTATTTTTTGTATTTGCTAAAAACTCGTCTAATTTAAAGTTAAGCGTATAATATTTACTACTTTTAGCAAAGTCTAACTATTTAAGTATATAGGAAATATATTTTGTTTCTCTTGTTAATTTTTGCTCTATATAGTTTAGCTAATTGCTCTACTTTAATTATTAATTCTTTTAGTTCTTTATAATGCATAAGCGCTATGTTAACGTCTTCTAGATATTTGCTTTGTACGTATTTTGCATCTAGACTAATTGCATTAATTCGAAAATATTATATACAAATATTAAGACTTAAGTTAAAAAAAATCGAAGAATCAAATTGCTTAAAGTAGTTTAATCGATTACTATATATAGTTTAGCGCAAAGCGCGTTAAACTATTTTAAGTAATTCGATTACAAAAAATTGTTGCAACTTAATCTTAATATTAGATTAAATTAGAGAAATAATATTATAACTCGATCTATATTTGCGTTACAAAAGATAGATCGAGCTAATAAAGATTAAGATATTTACAAGATTTTGTAGATTTTACAAATTTATCTATTCTATATACTTAAATCAGTACTATCGAAACAAAATCTACTTAAAAAACTTGTTTTGTTTTTTTTTATATTCGATAAAGTTGCAAAATCTCTATCGAATTAGACTACATTTTAACGCGTAAAATTTTGATATTTGCAATATATATAAACGTTTGCAATTGCTTGCTAATTGTACAATTATATTAGACTATTATATTTTTTAATTTAAATATCAAATTTTGTCGATTTAAGCAAATTTTACTTTTGAGACAAATCTAATAAATTAAAAGAATATATGCGTATTTTATGCAAACAAATTATAATTATTATATAGAACAATTGTATTTATAAGCGCAATATTAAGAGAAATATCAAGATTATCTTTTGCAAAACTTAACTTGAACTTCTAGATTTTTGCAAGTAATTAGACTAATCGCGTCGATTCGAGAAATCGATTCGAATTGAATCGAAAGTCTTGGCAATTCGATTCCTAAAGTTGAAATCGACAATTCGATTTAATTTCAAAAGCTAAATCGAAAATTGAATCGAAAAATCGAATCGAATCGTCAAGACTATTATTTTTAGTAACAATTAATTAATAATTTGATAGCGATAGTTAATCTATTTGAATTAATTAATAAATATATTAGAAATTTCTTTTTATAAATGCATTACTACTAAGCATTATCTAGTAATTAATAAAAAATCTAAATTTATACTTAATTTATACTATTTTTAGTATTCTTGGCATTCTTGACAATTCGATTCGATTCAATTTGATTTCAAAATAATTGAAATCGAATCGATTTTCGATTCGATTTCTAAAGTTAAATCGTCGATTCGATTCGATTCCAAAGTTGAAATCGAATATTGAATCGACAGTCAATCTACAAGTAATGCAAGATTCTAATCTTAATCTTGCACAAAATCTAGATATTAGTAATAACAAAATTGCAACTTTTGTTATAATAGATCTGTGTATATCTAGAACTAAAGTTAGAATTTATTAAATGCAAATATAACAACTAGTCTATTTATATTAATAACAATTGTTGTAATATTGTTATTCTTATTGCTTTTATCTAAATATACTCTTAAATACAAATTTGTTTAATTGTTATTATACTTCTTTTTAATTAATTCTTTGAAAAATACTATTATTATTGTAAATGACTTTATTTATAACAAGACAATATAGAGTAGACTAATGACGAAAATCCGAATTTATTATATAACTTAATTCTATAATGTTAGATTCGAGTTCTTAACAATTAAGCGAAAGAATTTGTTCTAAGTAAGTTAATTAAGTAACTTAATTTAGCAATCTTAGTAATTCGATTTTATACTAAAAATTTGAATCGAGTTTTAATTTCGACTTTTGGAATTGAAATCCGATTCGACAATTAGTCTAATATAGAGTTGCGCTTGCACAATTAATAAAACGTCTAGATTTTAAGTTAATTTTTTTAGCTATAGTAATATTAATCTAAGCTTAGATTTTTAATCTTTTTTTATATATATTGCGTTAAATGCGCGTTGTTGTTGTCTCTATAATTAAATTTAACTTTCTTGCATTTATATTTGCTATTAACTTTTAAATTAACTTATTTAGATAAATATTAATAAAAATTATATTAGTTTTTACTTATAATATTTTTGTTAAGATTATCTTATATATGCTTGCAACTTATTAAAATGTTTGTTTTTATATTAATCTTAACTCAATTGTAATTGTTTTTTTTTTGTTATTATATATTATATAATTGTTTTGTATAAAAGTATTAATTTTAAGATTGTTAAATATATATACTTTTTTGTTGCTAGTAAGAAGTTTTAAGTGTTTCTTATTATTATTTATAATATTTGCTATTTTATTGTTAACTTTGTTTTAATTTGTCGCAAATATAATCTAAATGATAATTTATTATTTAATTGAATTTTTAATATTTTTATATTTTATTTAACATTTATATTGTAACTTGCTAGCGTAACACTTGCAATTATATTGTATCTTTTTAATATTCTTGTAAAACAAATTAGTTTATATTTTTGCTTTGCGAATTTTAATTATACTTTTGCGCTTATTATATGTATCTTTTATATATTTTTGACAAAGTTTAACAATTTTGCGTTGTTAACTTATTACAAATTAGAATATTAATGTTATTTACAAAGCTTGTAACATTAATTTGCAATTTAATATTATTATATATCTTTAATAGATTTGTATTATAAAACAAGTATAGAATTAAATTAACTATTAATTTGATTTTCGATTTTAACTTTCAAAATTAAATTAAATCAAAAATTAAAATTTTGAAATCAACTTAAATTAGATTAATTTTCGACTTCAACTTTTGAAATTAAATCGAATCGAAAAAATATATTATAATATTAAAAGTTTCTATTTTTAATTTTATATTATTATTACTTTTTATATATTGTTACGAATTTAATTCTATAATCTAAATATATTTTCTCTTATACTTTAAAACTACAATTATATTAGTCTTTAATTGTTACTTATATTATCTCTTTGTATTATTATTCTATTTTTAGAATATTCTTCTTAGTATTCATAATTGCAAGAATTAAGATAATATCGACTTTAAGAAGATAATTGAGATCTCAAATTAGTAGCTATAGATTTACAATAGTAAATAAACAAGCTTACTATTATAATGCATTGCTATAATGCATTATCTTAATGTATTATTAAGTTATAATTAATAATATTGAATCAAAGGTTAAACAATAAATCTCAAGCATATTAATTACTTTAAAAATTGATCTAATATTTTAACAATTTGATTCGATTTTTCAATTCGATTTTCGATTCTATATTTTGGAATTAAATTGAATTACTTTCGATTTAACTCGAAATAAATCGAAAGTCTTAGCAATTTAATTCGATTAATTAACTCGAGCTCGATTAATCGAATGAACGCAATCTATCTATATAGAATCGATAATAAAGAAGATTTTTAAGATATTTTAATTGTTGTTTCGCTTTTTGTTATTGTATAATTGTCTATAATTAATATAGTATATCTATTCTTAAAGAAGCTGTTTATCTAGATAAAAAATTAAATAAGTACTTGTCTTTTTTGCATACAATATTCGAATTAACAACATATTATATTATTAAACATTTTTGTTATATCTAAATTTAGTAAATGTTATAGCAGAATGTTATATAGTGGAAGTTAGAGAATTGGATGCAGCTTCGACGCTCAGGTTAATCTTTTGAACTAGGATTAGGTCTAACTTCCTAATAGTAAAGTAGCAACTCTATTTTTTTGCTTGCTTTATATCATATATATATTTTTTTGATTATAAGTTGCAAAGTTATATTTATTAATTTTTGTTACTTAACTTTTATTTGTATGTTTAATAAAAAATTTATTTCTTTAACAACGTAATATAGACGCTTCGATATTATTAACTTTAATATTTTTTTTAAAGTATCTAGCAACGTTATTAATCTAAAGATAAATAATTTTAAATAAATTTTTTGTTTAATTTGCGCAATATTATTATAACAATTTTTTTAAAGTATATCGATTATATTCTCTTTTTAATATATTTTGCAAAAAAAGATTGTATCTATATTAATACAATACTTATTAAATATTGCAATACTTAATTTGTAACTTTATTAAATCTTGAAATCTTATTTAAGACAATCTTATATATTGTTTGTTTAATTTTTTGCTTTGTAATTAAGATATTGTTCTTTATAAGTAGTATATAATTGTAGCTCTAAATATTGCTTATTAATATCTTTAATAACAATGAATATTGAATATTGAATATTGAATATTATTTTAATTTTTTTCTTAATTATAATTGCAATTTTTTTGCGCTTTTTAAAAGATAGAATTGCGACTTGTATTAGTATTTTGCTAGCAACACTTCTAGCTTATTTTTTATTCTTAAAAAGTCTTTTATTAAAGTTTTTTAACTCTTGTATTGTTAAGCAAAATTTATCTCTTTTATACAATTTTAGTATCTTATCTTTTTTATTGTATATTTTAACATATTTTGTTTAATTAATTAATATTTAATATTGTTATTATAAGTATCTTGTTTCTTTTATTGTCTATATACAATTCTTAAATTATTTATACTTAATTATTTTTTAAGATTTCGCTTATAATATAAATTTTTTTATAATTTTTTTTAAGATGGTAAACAACTTTATTGTAAATTTATTAATATATTAATATTTTATTAACTTATTTAACAAAGATACTAATAAATACTTGCTTAATATATTATAAAAAAAATCTATTTATACTCTTTTATTTTTTTTCGAAAGTATCTTAATAATTTTTGTTATACGTCGAAGTTTAATATTGTTTTTACTAAAAAATAATTTTAGAATTTTTTTATCTTATTATTAATTTCGCAATATATTGAGTTGTTAATTAAATCAATTGTTGTAAAAATTAAATCTATTATAATTCTTGCTCTTCAATAATTATTTGTAATAATATTTTGTAAAAGCGCTAATATTGCGCTAGAGTCTTTTATAATATTTAATAAATTATTAAACAAAATATATTGTTAAAAGTAGAACAAGCTTGCTTAAAAGAAATAATACAAATTAAAATTATTTATAATTATACTTTTTTCGAATATTATTATTGTTTGTTGCATTTATAATAAGTTTCTTTTATTGTATATTTTGTTGTAATTTCTTAAAAATAAGTTATATACTTTATATATATTTATAAAGAATGCGCTAGTAATTTATTATCTTCTCTTTTATTTTTTTAAAATATTATTGTATTTATATTTTTGAAATACTAAGTTGCATACTAGTAGCGTGATCGTCGAATCAAGTTTCAACTCGATTGAGTTAACTCGCTCAATTCTAATTCTAAAGTTAGGCAAATTTCCTAGCTTAATAGAATAAGGCGAGCGAAGAATGCGCGTTAAGTGTTCAACTTAATTTATTCGATTACGTAACATTACGTGACGCGCTAATCACATATAATTAGCGTGAATTCTAGGCTAACTTAATCGAGTTAGCACGTAGATAAGATAAGATAAAATAAGTTAATGCTAATACGACAAAGTTAACTTAAGTTCTTGACATTAACTCGACGAAACTCAATCCTAAAATTAGGTTCGCCCCTTGATTCTAACTTAATTCTACGAAATTCAAGAGAGTGAATCGAGCTTAGAAAAAATTGTTCGATTCGATCTAACGATTACACTACATACTAGTTGTTGCTATTAATATATTTATTAATATAAAAGTATATTTTTTTGTTATTATTCTTTAGCGCAGAATTAATGCAATTTAAGTTATAGATTTTTGTTTTTTTACGAAAATATTACAATTCTTGTATTATTAGTATATTGTATTTTTGTATTTTCTTTTTTTGTAATAATATTATTATTATTTTGTTTTTAAATTTGTAAACATTATATTGTAATATTCGAAGTTCTAGTTGTTCTATTATTAAAGTTTTTTTTTAATTAGTATTTTTTGTATTAATATAATTTTTATCTCTTATAACAATATTGTTTTTATATTAACTTTTGTTATTTTGTTAATACTATTTTAAGTTCTAAAAAACAAACAACTAAGTATAAAGTTTTTTAAACAACTTTGCTTATTTAGTTGTTTTATAATACTTTTTGTTAATATAATATTAATACTTAAAGAAATTAAGATCTTTAATAATTTATTTATTTTTAATTTGCGTTTAATATTTTTGTTTGTTATTATTGTAAATATTGTAACAACTTTTAATATTATAACAAGATTTCTAAGCTTATGTTTATTACTTATTCTTATTATGTAATAAATTAATCGAGTTTGTTTTATTCTTTTAATTTTTTGTTTTTTTGTTTGTTTCTTAAAGAATTTAAATTAAATATTTAATAGTTTTCTTTGCATAAGTTGTATTATTACTTTTTTTATTTTTTACTAATTATATATTCGATTATACAATACTTTTTTGCGCAATATTTATATCTTTATTTGTTTTTACAATTGTATATAATATGTTTATACTTTTAATACTTTAAATATTATTGTATTTTGTATTTTTTATTATAATATTAATTCAATTTAATTTTAAATTTATATATAATTTCGAGTTAAATTAGACAATTTGTTATTTTCTTGTTAATTACTCAAACTATTATTAAGATATACTTCTACTTATAATTGTCTTTAATAAATTATTGTATTTTGTTTATTTTTAGATTTAAGTATATTTTTGTGCAAATATTCTAAAGTATCTTAAATTTCTCTTTTTTTATATTTTCGAATATACTTTTTATTTTTATTTTGCATATTATTATGTTAATATATTCTTAACGCAAAATTACTATTATAAAAAAAATTACTTAAAAATTGTTTTGTTTTAATATTTTAATATTGGTTTTATATATTATTTAAAAAACTAATATTTTTTTTGTATTATCTAATTGTTAATATATCTTAATATATTAATAATGCGCTTATAATTATCAAGTTTTGTATCAAATTTACAATTTCTTTTATATTTATCTTTTGTACTTTTTCGATTTCCGAGTTTCTCTTAATTTATATTACTAATTTTGTATTTTAAGTAAGCTTTTGCTTTAATAACGCAATAGTAATATTATTGCGTAATAATATATATATTGTAATTAAAAATATATCTTTAGCTATTTTTGTTTAGCTTTTTTTTGCTTAAGCTCTTGTTTGTTTCTTGTCTTTAGTTATCTTTTTTATTTTATTTGCTATTTTTTCGAATTTTTCTAGCAATAAATTGTCTTTATTAAGAGCAAGCTTAACGCATAAACTAATCGCAAAAGATTAAAAAATTTATATAATTTTATTAAGATTTAATCTTTTAAAATTCTCGAAAAATCGAATTACTTGAAGAAACTAGCTTATTATTACAAGTAGTTTAGTGTTAAACGTGTTAAACTACTTTAAGAAATTTAATCTCTAATTTTTGAGATTTGAGTCGAGTTAATTTTAAAAGTTAAAATTAAAATTTAATCTAATAATTAATCTATTAACGCGACGTTACGTTAATATATATACTTATTAAATTATATTAAATGCAATTTTTATTTTATTCTAAAGAATAATATTTTTAACAATTGTTCTTTCGAATTTATAGAGTTTTTTTGTTTTTTTATCTCTGTAACTATAGTCTTTTTGCTTGATTAAATTCTTTGCAAGAGCGCTTTACAAGCGTCTTGTTTACTTACTAGCATTGCATTAATTACAATTCTCTTCTCTTTATAAGTCGAATAAGTTGCAAATATTATAATTGATAATATTTCCCAATCTCTACTTAGATAAATAGATCGATTCCAATAATAAAATTTAATTTCCAAAGTTTTATTTTTATAGAATTAATATTTACGCAATATTAATTCTAAGTAAATTTTTGCTATTATTACTTTGTTTTTAGATTTGTAAACATTATATTGTAATATTCGAAGTTTTAGTTGTTCTATTATTAGAGTTTCTTATTAAATAATATTTTTTGTATTAATATAATCTTTGTCTTTTGTATCAATGTTATTTTTGTACTAACTTTTATTATTTTTTGCTAGCGCTACTTTGATTTCTTAAGAACAAGTAACTAAGTAGAGAGTTTTTCGAGCAACTTTTTTTGTTTAGTTGTATTATAACGTTTTTCGTTAATACAACGTCAACATTTAAAGAGATTAAGATTTTCGATAATTTGCTTACTTTAAGATCGCGTTTAACGCTTTTGTTTGCTATTATTATAAATGTTGTAGCAACTCTTAGTATTATAACAAGATTTCTAAGCTCATCTTTGTTATCTATTCTTATTGCGTAATAAATTAATTAAGCTTGCTTTGTTACTAAACTAATTGCTAGATTAAATTTTAGTATTAACATTCTAATTTGATTTAAATACTCGATATTAATATTGTAACTTAACTTGATATTAATTAGATTTCTAATTTTATTAATTCGACTTAACAAAATTGTTAAGCAATCGAAAATAACATCAAAATATTAAGATTTTCTATTTTTGATTCGAAAAGTCTAAATTTAAAAATAGAGTAAAATAAATATTTGTTTTTGTTTTATATTAATTATTTGCATTACTATAATATATTACTATATAATATTTTGAAAAATTAATATAAAATTAGACAAATAAGTTAATTATAAATTATTTATAAAAATATTTAATATCTTGACAAGCTAGATTAATATTTCGAGTTAATACTCGATACTAATATTGTAACTCGATTCAAATACTTAATGTTAATATCTTAAATTTAATTGACTTTTTAATATTAAAATTTTAATTCGAATCAAGTCTTAGCAAGTTAAGAATCTAACTTAAACTTGATAATCTAGCTCGATACAACTAATTTATTTGTTGTCTTAATCTTTTATTTCTTTGTTTGTCTCTTAAAGTATATTAAATCAAATATTCGATTATTATTTTTGCAAGAATCGCATTGTTACTTTGCTTACTTTTTGCTAATTGCATATTCGATTATACAGTTAAACTAGTTGCGTTAAGTTAAATTATTAAGCTTGAGTCGAGTTCTTAACTTGTTAAGACTAGACTAATCGCGTCGAATCGAATTATCGAGTTCGAGTCAAGTACTCGACTCGAATCTTGACAATTTGTATTAATTTAACTCGAAAGTCTTGACAATTTAATTTCTAAAGTTGAAATCAACAATTCGAATCAATTTCTATACTTGAAATCGAAATTCAATTCAAAAAATCGATTCGAATTGTCAAGACTATTATTTTTAGTAAATTTTATTATTTTTAGTAGTAATTAATTGATAATTTAATAAGAATAATTAATTTATTTAAATTAATTAATAAAAATATTAAATTGTTTTTATATTATGCATTACTATTGTGCATTATCTAGAAAACAATTAAAAAAATCTAAATATAATAGTATAATCGTTAGATTAAATCGAACACTTTTTTCTCAATTTAATTCATTCTCTTGAGTCTCGTAGAATTGAGTTAGAGTCAAGACGCGAACTCGATCTCAAGATCGAGTATCGTCAAGTTAATGTCAAGAATTTAAGCTAACTTCGTCGCGTTAGCATTCGCTTATCTTATCTTATCTAGTTTATGCGCTAACTTGATTAAGCTAGCGCAAGATTTACGCTAATCGCGTATAATTAGCGCGTCACGTAACGTTACGTAATCGAATAAGTTAAGTTGAATATTCGACGCGCATTCTTCGCTCGCCTCATTCTATTGAGCTAGAAAATTTGCCTAATCTTAAGATCAAAATTGAACGAACTAACTCGATTGAATTGAAATTCGACCCAACGATTACACTAAAATTTAAACTAAATTTATACTATTTTTAGTATTCTTAACATTTTTGACAATTCGATTCGATTTCTAATATTGAAATCGAAAATCGAATCAAATCAAATTAAATTAATTTTAAAATAATAGAAATCAAATCAAATCAATTTAATTTTAAAACAATAGAAATCGAATTAAATTTTAATTTGATTTCTAATATTAAAATTGACGAATCAAATCAATTTCTAAAGTTAAAATCGAAATTTGATCTAATAATTAATCTAGTTAAGACTCGATTTAAATTAGAATTCTAATATTAAAAAGTTAATTTAAATTACAATATTAATATCAAATATTCGAGTTAAGTTACAATATTAATATCGAGTATTAATTCGAATTTCTAACTTAACTTATTAAGATGTTAGATTTTTCTATAAATTATTTGTTTAATTTTGACTTATTTATCTAAAATATAATAAATATTATATAGTAATATATTAAAGTAATTCAAATAATTTAAACAAGATAGAAATAAATATTTATTTTATTTCTATTTTTAAATTTGAGCTTTTCGAATCAAAAATAGAATATTTTAATATTTTAACGTTATTTTCGATTGCTTAACAAGTAGACTAATTGCGAAAGATCGAAAATATTATGTAATTTTGTTAAGATTTGATCTTTCAAAATTCTTGAAAAATTGAATTGCTCGAAGAAGTTAACTTATTACTATAAGTAATTTAGCGTTAAACGCGCTAAATTGCTTTAAGAAATTCGATCTTTAATTTTTGAAATTTGAATAGAGTTAATTTTAAAAGTTAAGATCGAAATTAATCTAACAATTAGTCTATTCGCGAACTAGATCAAGAATCTAAATCGAATTATAACTCGAGATCGATATTAAGTTAGATTATAATATTAATATTAAGTATTTAAATCGAATTATAATATTAATATCGAGTATTTAAGTTAAATTAAAATATTAATATTAAAACTTAACTTAACAATTAATCTATGTATAATACTTCTTTATATAATATTTGTATCTTTATTTGTTCTTGCAACTATATATAATATACTTATACTTTTAATTCTTTAAATATTGTTGTATTTTGTATTCTTTGTTGTAATATTAAATTATCTTAATCTAAGATTTATACGTAATTTTAAATTAAATTAAACAATTTGTTATTTCTTTATTAATTATTCAAATTATTATTAAGACGTACTTTTACTTATGATTATCTTTAATAAATTATTATATCTTATTTATCTTTAGATTTAGATATATTTTTATACAAATGTTTTAAAGCGTTTTAAGTCTTTCTTTTTTTATATTTTCGAACATATTTTATACTTTTATTTTGTGTATTATTACGTCGACGCATTTCTTGTCTAAGATTCTTATTATCGAAATCTTTTTTGTTTAATAATTGTTTTATTTTAATATTTTCTTGTTGCTTTTATATATTATTTAAAAAACTATTATTTCTTTATATTATCTAATTGTTAATATATCTTAGCGCGTTAATAATGCGCTTATAATAACTAAATTTTGTGTTAGATTTATAATTTCTTTTAAATTTCTTTTTTGTATTCTTTTGATTTTCGAGTCTCTCTTAATTTATATTATTATTTTTATATTCTTAATAAGCTTTTACTGTAATAACGCAATAATAATATCTTTGTATAATAATATATACATTATAATTAAAGATACATCTTTAATTATTTTTGCTTAACTATTTTTTGTTTAAGCTTTTGTTTATATCTTGTTTCTAGTTACTTTTTTTTATTTATTTATTATCTTTTTAAATCTTTCTAGCAATAAATTGGTTTTATTCCAAAGCAAACTTAATATAATATTGCGTTAATATATATATTTATTAACTATATTAAATGCAATTCTTATTTCGTTCTAAAGAACTATATTCTTAGTAATTGTTCTTTCAAATTTATAGAATATTCTTATTTTTCTTATCTTTGTAATTATAGTTTTCTTGTTTGATTAAATTCTTTGCGAGAGCGTTTTGCAAACGTCTTATTTATTTATTAATATTATGTTAATTACAATTTTTTTCTTCTTTATAAATTGAATAAGTTGCAAACGTTATAATCGATAGTATTTCTTAATTTCTACTTAAATAAATAGATAGATTTCAATAATAAAATTTGTAGATCAAAAGTTTCGAAAGAAATAAATTTAGTTAGCTTGTTTCTATTAATAGATTTACTTTTATAATATTTGTACAAATAAAGTTAAAATACAAATAATTTTAACAATATTCTATTAAATAAAGCAAAGTAAATAGTTTAGATATACTTGTATATATAAAGATATATAAATCTTAAAATATATAATATTAGATTGCGAGCTCAAAGTTAAAATATTAACTATAAAAATTCTATTCTTAATTTAAAAGAATCTAACTTGTACTCTAAATTATCTAAAGAAGATTAGACTAGCAACAAGAATATAGATTTTAAGAATATAAAGGATATTTAATTGTTTAATTATATACTAACAAGTACTAGAATTAATTGATATACTATATATAATAATAGTAGAGAGATAAATAAAGTTGCATAATATACTAGCTTAATATATATAGATTAGATAATAATATAGTCTAAGATTATATATACTTAATTTAAAAAAAAAGTCTCTTCGATTTACAAAGAATATTTTCTCTATACAATTATTAAATTTGTTATAATAACTGCTTTTATAGATTGAATAGAAGAACTTTTATATAATAAAAGAACAATGTTTTTCAATTTTAACTAGCAATCTAGATAATTGAGATAGTCTAGAAATTGAGGCATTGTCTATTGAGAGAAGCTTTGTAGAGAAGTTGTAATATGTTGGACTTTTCGGACATCTGTCTAGAAACCAGATGTAGAGTGGGAAGTAGGAAGAGACTGTGCGCGGTGCAAGCCCAACAATAAGATCGCAATTGATAGCCCTCTCTATTATCGGACCATTACAGCTATCTTTCAACATACATCTCCCCCGGTATCGACTCTGCTGTGACCTGGTACTTTATATAGCGTTTCTAGAAGTGGTACTATTTTGTTGAGTTACTTGCAGCATTTTGTGTCTTGCTAGACAAAACCGAGAGAGACTCTGGATAACTAAGCACCGAACTTCTGATTACGCTGACTTTGCCTGCTTCATGCGCGTGACTGTGTATAATGTCTTGTTGTGGTTCTGGTCTACTGATGAAAGAAAAGGAATTCTTTGCAAGCCTCTTGTCGAGTGTGGGTTTTGGGTAATATTCTAACATGTTCTAGAGCCACAGTAGTCGGTGATTTGGCCGTTGCCATATAATACAAGACCGGCACCAGAACTCCCAGAAGTCTGTTCTAGAATGGTGGTAAATAGAACGGATATCCGCCATTTTTGATGCGGAACACACTGAGTAGGAAACTGTACATCAAAAACATGACGCTTCCCCACAGTACCACGGCGACCTGTTGGTTTTTTGCGTCTGCCATCCGTGGTACTTTGAGCGCTAGTGCGATAGTTGCAAAAGAAAGAACGCCATCTGTGAATATCAGTACCTCGTATTTCAGGAAAGCTATAAGCCAAAACTTACACATCGCGGCAACAATTTGTGTTTCCAGACCGAACTGGTTGGAAAAGCCTCCAGCAAAGTAGCTCATCCCACCTCGACCGTCTCCAGCAACATATGGCACCTTGCGAATGTGATTGAACATGTGCCCACTTGTGAACAGCAAAACTATGATGAGGCTGATGGCGGCCCACAGATTGCGATTCTGTACAATAGGAAGGATGTAAGGCCATGCCACGCTCACAAATGTCACAGCACCTAGTAGCACTGTCGTTGTGATAACAATACGGACGTAATTCAGAGGTCGGTAGATGGATGGTTTAGGGCCGTCTGGTAGATGCCGTAAGACCCATTCCCGGACATGCTCGGCAGGTTGGACTCTGATCGGGCTTTAGCATTACACATGTATTGAGAATCACGACTTACCCCTGTGTAAAGTCATATCTAATGGGCGCGCCATCAGACTTCGCCTCTGGGCCTTTTGTGGGGGGAAAGAGGAGTAAGACGGGAGCAGTTTGTAGCATCAACTATCTCGAGATCAACATCGATTCTTGTGAGGAGCGCCGACTCGAATGAGCTACAACGGACTTTCTGAAAAGTGGCTTTTCCATCTGTAAAGTCCAAAGTACCATATAGCATCCGGGATTCTCCCTTCTTGTCTCCTTTAGCCCAGCTCTTCGCAAGGATGTCCCATTCCGGCTGGAAGTCTCGACACAAAGCACAGCCAAAGCGAGCTTCCAAAGCAGTCAACAGGATTGCTACACCGTAGTCTCGTGGCGCGGTCGTCAATGCTTCGTAAGATAAGTCGTCAAGCTTCAGCGGTGCCGACGAGATAAACCTCTCGTGATATTTCTCAAAGGTCCCGATGGGCTTCTTGGCCGCATAAGAAACGAATGGCAATATGATTAAGCCTAGCAGCTGAGAGATCCTCATGATTGCTATCGAGACGTGGCAGAAAGGTGACTCAAAGGGGGGAAAACCGAACGATGACCATAATGGAGACGCTGGCGAGGTGTATGAAAGCTGCTGGTTGTCCTCTTGGCACCACGGGAGGAGCCGCCGCTAGTGGTCGCGTCGTCTTGGCGTTTGTTTACAAGTATGCCACTTCGCGTCCACCATGATCATTGACCAGCAGCAGTCTTAACACGATTTAGCCCAATACCTATTCTCCGACATGACGACACTAGTATCTGCTATGAAAGGGCCTACCGTTGAAGTAAGAGTGCCCTTCGCCATCAGCTCAATGAGCTCGCAGTACTGACAGATCTTCGAGGTGCAGGATCAATACGCGCTCGCACTAGCTTATGAGAAGAGCCTTAGGCAGACGGACATTGTATATGTCGAAGAAAGATCGAGACAATTGCGCCTGCAAACCTTGTTATTAGAAGATGAGAATGATCAGCTTCATGAGCAATTGGCGCAGAGTGACGGTCGCAGCGATGGATTAAACACTCTTTGCAGTGAGCTTCAGGGCAGTCTGGATGCGACTCAGGGTAGCCTTGAAACGGCCCAGAGTGATCTGCGGTTGAGATTACGCGAGATTGAGACCCTCAAGGTAATGCACCGGATCACTCAATCCACCCAGGCATACGACTGATGAACGGCCTAGGTTGAACTGAGTTCCCTGCACGAGGTGACGATGGATTCAACCAAGCTTTTGACCGAAAAACTCGCATTGGCACGCGAACTGTCCGCCCTGAAACCTGAAATCGATCATTTGCGGTCTCAGGCTACGTCACACCTGACCGTGTATTCAGAGAAGCTTTCGCTGCAGTGTCAACTCAGCACTCTACAGGAAGAGCTAGAGATGGAAAAGCGTGCCACAGAACGTGTGATGGCAAAGGAGAAGAAGTGGCTGGCAGAAGAGGCTAGAGTCGCAAGGGAACTGGAAACGCTTCAGGCTGAAATTGGCAAGGAACGCAAGGAGCGCCAGAAATTAGAAAAGGAGTCACTGAAGATCTTGACAGATCGGGAGACAGAGATAACAACCCTTGAATCGCGCTTGGACGCCTCCAGAACCAAATTGAAGACAACAAAAGATCAGCTTAAAGAATCGCAGGCGGAGTTGCGTGTCGCTCGTTTGACTACTCAGGCCGAGGCTAGCCGGCCAATCTCGAGCAATACTACAAGAAACGCAGGCAGAGAGGCTCGAAAACGTACTGCTTCGTTAATGGAAGACGATACAGTTATAGGTACACCAGGTGACCTACAGGCGGCAAAGAAAATCAAGAGAGCATCGGCGTTGCCTGGCGACAAGTCCACGTTCTCCATAACCCCATTTCTAAATCGGACGGCAAGTGTAGGGCCGGCCCAGCTTGACCAGGGATTCGATGATAGTGGACCTGGTCAAGACGAAAAAGCAGCTGCAGCAGCAGGACCCGATAGCCACCTGGCGAAACAGAAACGTGCTCCAGCTGTGGCAGGTCAGCAATCTTCCGAGAAACTTCAAGCTGCCAAAGCTCTGAAACACTCGAGCGCGCTCACCACAGCGGAGAAAGGTAAAGCAAAGGGAGTCAAACCTAAGGCAGCACCAGCACGCATACCCCGGTCAGCACCGGCTCTGGAGCAAGTGGCCGAGGAGACGACTGATGCAGTCGTCGTTTCAAGGTCGACAAACACAATAGACGCAGAGATAGAGATTACAACAGGGGATGGAACCGAAAATCAGGCTGCCAAGAAAAGGAGACGGAAACTGCTTGGAGGTGGCCTTGCTAAAACCTTGTTCGACGATGATGATGGAGACGCAGTCAAAGGCGGTCGGGTCACCAATGGAAAAGGAAGAGCGTTTGGTACTCTGGGAAGAGTAACACTTGGAGAACCCAAGGCCGCTCCCCGCTTTGGGGGTTCTGCGAGCGGCTTCGGTGACTTTTCACCTTTGAAGAAAGAAAGGAAAACCAGTGCCGCATAATCCGAATGCCCCTTGGTTCTCATAATCTCACTATGGACCGGCGTCTCGTGGACAAAGTGTTCAGCCTCGTAGTGGGCAGGGTCCATATTTTGTTGTCCTCGAAGGATGAATCTGCATCAAGAGCGTATCATTGCCATTATAAGAGTACTTTGGTCGAATTTCGGAATCGAACGGATTTACCACAATTACGTGGTCTTGTGCGCTTGCAAAGATGATTGTCGAATGTTATGAAAGCCTAGCAAAGGTACTGGGACCTCTTGAGGGATCTCATTTCTCTTCAGATTCCCGGCTCGAACGGTCTTATAAGGAAGCCTCTGCTAGATAAGTGGTCTTTCACGTCTTTGACACTGTACTCGCCACGGTGGAACTTGTCCTGGGTTAGTCCGACTCTACGGCGTCCGCGGTGAGGGATGCTTACCATGCCCGCGCCCAGAGCAGCGTCGGTAGTCGTGTGCCCAAACACTTCCTCGAAATGGGCCGGGACGCCGGCGCCACTCGATGCTATCACAGGTATCTTGATGGCTTTCTTGGTATCGTTTATTAGCTCAAGGTCGAAACCGCTGTTGCCGCCGTCCTTATCTATGCAATTGAGCAGGATCTCTCCTGCACCCATCTTCTCGACTGCCGTAACTAATTGCTTGACATCGATATCTCGGCCTTCACGGCCTCCTTTGATCGTACATTGGTACCAGCAGTACTCCTCGCCGAGCGGTCCCAAATGACCAGTGCGAAGGGTATGATGTTTGGTCGCTTCGGGTGATTTGACGTATACGCGCTTCGGGTCGACGCTTACAACCACGGCTTGGTTGCCATATGCTGCAGATATAGTTTCTATGGCCGACATTCCAGACAAGTGGTGGTCGTTCTTGATGTACTGTTCAGTCACCGTAACAGCATCAGATCCTATGCTGACTTTGTCGGCTCCGGACTGAAAATACAATGTGGCGACCTCTAGAGCAGACACTTTGGTGCCGTCCGAGTCTATGGTATCACATATACCACCTCCAACGGTGAGCGGTACAAAGACATTTTCGGACGTTCGTTCCAGGATCTCCAACATAGGAAGATCAGCCAAAGGGCAATTTCGGAATGAGGTTATATTCAGAAATGTGATCTCATCAGCACCCTGCTCGTAATACTTTTGGGCCAAGTGAACCGGCTTTCCCAGGTTTCTCACGTTGCCTCCAGCGGCGGTCCGAGTCTTCTCACGCACGTCATACTGGTCACCCTTCGTAACGACCAAGTCACCGTCATCATTCGCTCGCACGTCGAGGCAAGCAATGATTCTTCGTGTGAGTCCTTGGCCAGTCTCAGGACTGGACATACCATCGACAGGGTACCACTCCACGTCTTTCAAGAAAGCTCGCAGAACTCTAAGTCCGGCCGCACCACTTTTCTCCGGATGGAACTGCGTAGCTAAGACGTTGCCTCGGCCAATGGCGCCCACGAACTTCTCATTGCCATACTGCGCTGTTGCCACGGTCCAGCCTTCTGATTCAAGGCGGCCGTCAACGTAGGGCACGGCGTAAGAGTGAACATAGTAATACTTGCTGCCGCTTTGAAGACCATAGAAGCACCTGCTCTCGGCCGAATCCGTCCTTGACGTGGCTGCTGAGTTCCAGCCAATATGTGGCACGCTTTTGTTGGTGTCATCGAACCTTTTCAGACAGCCAGAGATGATACCAAGACCTGGGACTACGGGGTTCTCCGCCGATCCTTCGAACATTGCTTGCAGGCCGACACATATGCCCATGAAAGGTTTGCCAGATGCGATGTATTTACGAAGAGGTTCGGTATATCCGTCCTGACTGAATCTGCTGAGACAATGGCCGAAATGGCCCACGCCAGGCACGATGAGCTTCTACATAGAATTGATCGACTAAGCCTGTTGGCAACATCACACGGCAAACGTTCGTTGACGACCTACCTCAGCATCTTCAATTTCCTCGGGCCGCTTGACCCATTTTATGTGGTATCCCAATCTCTCAATCGCGTTCGCTAACGAGCGCACGTTGCCCGCGACATAGTCGAGGAGGTGGACTGTTGGCATGGTCGGTCTACCTCATCGCACGACAAGAGATTTCATGTCTCTCAGTCTTTGTCACAGATGGGACCGCCTCAATACTGCGGTTTCGATACGCTAGCGCGTGTCCTTCCCGCCAGATGAATTACTAATCACACGACTAGGCTAGCCGGCTACGGCTCGTTTGTAAACCAATCAATCCACCAGGGTCATGTGGATGCGTGCGACCGTGCCTTCTCCATCAGAGTCCGAGAAGCTGATGAAAAGATTTGGCCTGTGCTTGACGGTAGGAAAAAGGTCACTCTACATGTAAGTAGTTCCTCCCCTCTCCTACGTGAGCTCTTCCGTACCCTCTTCGCGTGCAGAGGCTTGTTGTGAAGTAGACGAGTCCAGGTCGATCAAGCCTTTCCGCGGCTACGAATGGATTATCAGAAGATCCTAGCTGCGCCCCATTGAAGACTTACAGAGGAGAATTGGCGAAATTTTACACCACCTTCTGAGAAGACAGCCGCGGTCTGCGCGTTATCATCAGCCTTTTGCCATGTCAATGCTGCACACCATGGTACCCACGTCTTCGTCCATGCCATAACCTTGGGAGTAGACGACTTCCGAGATACCAACTTGCGTTATCTTGACACTACATGTCAGGCAGGGGCATCTGTGTATCCAGGCGATCAGTATGCACGAGAATCGTCGAGCTTATACTTACGTATCACAATATAATATTGAACCTTCGCGAATGCGCTCTCGGCCCGCTTCGAGCAGGGCGTTCTCTTCCGCGTGAAGGCACAAGCAGGTTGAAAGATTAACTCCGGCTTTCTGGCCACTGTTGCATCGTGGGCCTGATGAAAGTTAAATTCAAAGCTTCAGGCATCCGTCAATATTGCAATCACATACAACCGCCTTCATTGCAATTCCTCAAATTCCGTGGCGTACCGTTATACCCCGTGCTAATGACCCTTCTTTCCCGCACCAAGACGCATCCAACTCGCCTTTTCATACAATTGCTCCTTTTCGCAGCTAACGAGGCCAGCTGCATAAAATACTCATCCCAGTTTGGACGCAGGCGTTGATCGTTAGCCAGGTCCAGCTCGTTGAGCGCTCGATGGAGCGCCGGTATGGAAGAGCCTTGGTTTACAAGCCGGATTTCAGCTTGGTCAATCAACTTTGCAAGACCGGTATCATGATCATACAGATGCCGATCATTCTGTATCACAAAATGTTCAAGGCCCGGTGGCTCTTCATCGCGTCTTACGCACCTGGAAACCTTCACTGTCAACTTGGAATGGCGAGAGGCGTTGAACTCACCTCTCCTTGTATCGCTGCCACCGCAAGCTTACAGGGGCATCAACGCTGATGAAGATAAAGGAGGGTCGTCGCAACAATGATTTCAGGATAGTCTCGTTCCAAATGTCCGTTGTGACCCAGCGCTCTTTCCACCTCTCTGTCACAAACTCAAGCATTGAATATATATCATTGAACAAAGTCTCATGGCCTCGGTGCGACGGAGAGACAGTGTGCTCCGAGGCGGTACTCTGGGGAACCGGCAATGATACAGTGCGTGCGATTTGTAGATGCACGAAACCGTGTCTTTCAATCAAATACCCGGCTACCGACTGTTTGCCAGCGCATATCCCTTCATGACGCTGTGAGCGGTTTGTCCATTTCACATGAGACAATCGATGAAAGCCTACCACCGCATAAGCCTACCAACATCGTTCGAGACGGGCTGATGTCCTTCGAGGCTGTGTACTGAGCTCAAGAGTCCAGTGATGCAGGAAGAATGCCAGGACACAATGCTACATTACACGGGAAAATCCATCGACCTTGAACATCTGATTAGCCAGTGACCGAGGACTCAGAACGCGTGCGAGACGCGCCTCTTGGCATCGCGTGCTGGGCGGCAGATCGTCCCGGTGACCCTGTCACCTGCAAGCAGCCCATCAGCCTCTCCATCTCCAGCTTCACTATTCGCATGTGTTTGCGATCTTGCATACATACGATTAGCTACAGCATCGCATTCCTAAGCTTCAGAACTCTGCCGCTCAGTCGCACCTACTCCTTGATCTGATGCGACGATGCTGAAATTTGCGACCTTGGCCTCCGACATCGAACTTCCTTTCTACACCTCCTTGGCCTCACACAAAATCGACCATGACAGACTCGACGACTCTGCGCGGCGGCTCCTGGGGCTGTATGAGGTACGGCCATCGGAGGCGCCTGATACATCCTGTCGCTTGCAGCTCCACGGCAACGCTCTGACCGCGGATGGGTGCGTGATCCATGCATGCATAGATAGATTCGCGAAATAAGGACTGATAGCAAGGTTAGAGTACCAGCAGGCTATTATCGTGCGGAAGGCATGATCAAGAATGTCAACACCATTGAAGAGTACAGGAGTCTGGACAAAGGATCTATATTGAACCAGCAGGCGCGTACCGTGAGTTCTACGCTATAAAGCGCTTACACCCCAGTACGGTGGCTGAGGCCTAGTTACTAGATATGGGATGCGATCAACGACGGAACAATATACTCCTGTCCTTCACTGCTAGCCTCTTTCACAGCGATATGTTTTGCCGACCTCAAGAAATATAAGTTCACGTACCTCTTCGCTTTTCCCGCCCTGCATTCTGAACCCGTCTGGAGGTTAGCTTCTAAACAAAATAATAATAATTCATCAGCGCCCGAGAGTGATAGCGATTTAGATCTCGCAGAGCTTCGACTCTGTGGCCCGGAGACAACAGCTTTGGTTGATGCGGTCCAGACCTGGAGATACTCGGTAGACGTAAGGCAATATGGATTTTTCCTGGCGAGGAAGAAACGGCCCGCCTCAGTAGGCGAATTCGGTCAAGGTGATATCGAATCTGCAGGTGGAGATGGAAGGCCAACAACACCAACCACGCCAGGCGGTGACCTTGGCTATGAATGGGTCGTCAGCTCTCTAGCGAGCTTCGAGAGCGGCTTTTTCAAAGGCACATCGGAGAGGGATCGTTTTGTCTGCTTCGCGGACCCATCAACATATGACACTTATCCTGGGTGGATGCTCCGGAACCTGTTGGTCCTCATTAGCAGGAGGTGGAAACTGGATAGAGTTCAGATCCTCTGCTATAGAGATATTCCGGCCCGCCGGCATGAAGCCCACAGCATGATCCTGAGATTAGAGCAATCTGTGTTGGACGCTGCAGCACCAGTGGAATCACCAGATTCGTCGAACACAACTGGAATGCCCAAGGTCACTGGTTGGGAACGAAACAGCGCAGGTAAAGTGGTCAGCAGAGTCGCGAACCTTGGCGAGTACATGGATCCGCAGCGGTTAGTCACTTCCTCTTCTTATGATCTCGAAAGCTGAAGGGCTTTGTAGGCTGGCGGACCAAGCGGTTGATCTCAACCTAAAACTCATTAAATGGCGCATTGCACCAACACTGGACCTGGATAGAATCAAAGGCACCAAATGCCTCCTTCTAGGAGCTGGTACACTGGGTAGTTATGTGGCACGAAACCTCATGGTATATACATGTTCTGATGGTGTAGTGAAAGCTAAAAATTGTGTGACTATAGGGATGGGGTGTTCGAAAGATCACATTTGTTGACAACGGCGCTGTCTCGTTCTCCAATCCCGTACGACAGCCATTATTCAACTTCGAAGATTGTTTGGCTGGCGGTGCGAAGAAGGCCCCTCGAGCGGCCGCTGCTCTGAAGGGGATCTATCCCGGGGTTGACTCAGCCGGTCACGTCTTGTCAGTGCCAATGGCAGGACACCCAATCATGGACGAGGAAAGTATCAAGGCCGATTTCGAAGCCTTGCAAGCTCTCGTTGAAGAGCATGATGCCATCTTCTTGCTGATGGATACCCGTGAAAGCCGATGGCTGCCCACAGTGATGGGCAAAGCCGCGGGGAAAATCGTGCTGAATGCAGCTTTGGGCTTCGATACATATGTGGTCATGCGTCATGGTATGGGCGACGAGGAGAATCCTGGACAGGAGCTCGGTTGTTACTTCTGTAATGATGTGGTCGCTCCAGCAGATGTAGGTTTTTCCAATGATCAAAATCATCGGTATGCTAACGGGGCATTCAGTCTATGACCGACCGAACCCTTGACCAGCAATGCACAGTCACCCGTCCAGGTGTTGCTGCAATTGCGTCCGCTCTTCTGGTAGAAGTGTTTGTTTCCTTGCTACAGCATCCTCTGGGTGCACGAGCTCCAGCCCCTGTACTGGCCTCAGATGATCGGGGAGATCACCCCCTTGGTATTGTACCTCATCAAATCCGGGGTTTCCTATCCAGCTTTGACAACAAGGTGATCAAAGGCCACAGCTACGATTGCTGCAGTGCATGCTCGGGAAAAGTTGTCAGTGCTTACCAGACCGAGAGATGGTCTTTCGTAAAAAGAGCGTTGAACGAGAAAGGCTACGTTGAGGAGTTGAGTGGGCTTGCAGAGGTGAGACGGAGTCTTCGAGTCATGATTCATACTTCAAAGGACAGATTTTGACATACAGAGCAGGTGCAACGATTAGCAGAGAAAGCCTTAGCCGATATTGAGTGGAGTGACGATGATGCAACAGAAGAGGGCGACGGCGAGATGATTGAGGCATGAGTTGATTGAGATACCCCAATGGCATGCATAATGCGGCGTTACTTCTAATCTGTAAATGGATTGTGATCTACATACAGACACAACGGTATTCCATAGCCAAGGCGCCCATGGCGTGATTAAAGGCATACCCCGACGAATCCACGGCTAGGCGTTGGTCTCTTGATGTGGAATGATATATTACACTTCGGTCAGAACATCTTCGCTCTTCGCGTCTGGCTTCCTGCGTAGAGCAACGAAAAAGGCCTCTTTGGATTCCTGATTAGGTCGTTCAGCACATGTCGCTCCGAATGGGAATCCTGCAATCTCACCTTGCGTGAAGATTCGGGTTTTTCCCTGTGCACTTTGGCGAAAAGTGCCCTCAGACGTGTCTCTAATACTTTGTCTTCTGTGCCCTGGTAGAACTTGCAGACGAAATGCCCACCACTCCGTAGTGTATCGAATGCGAACCGGAGTGCTGCAGAACATAGATCCTAGAAAACACACAGCGTCAGTACGCTGGTGTCAGCGTATCGTCCATCGAGATGGTACAGACCATGCTTCCTGCGTGATCCCTCGTGTTGATGCCACTGGTATTCATCATCCTGTAATACGGGTTACTCTTACTCCTCTTCCAAAACCCTTCGGTCTGATCCCAGGGCGCTAACATGTCGCTCAATACCACATCCACCATCCTTTCGTTAGCCTCTTCCTTCAATCTTTGACGAGTTCCATCACAGGACAATTCGGGTTCTTCGTGGACAGGCCAAGGATGATCCGTCCTCTTTTCTAACTCGAAGTAGCTTATCGAACTTGCGGCCAGATCTTCCTCAGTAACATGATCACCCTCTGCGGTCGAGCTGATAGAGGGTTGACGCCACGTTCTGCCCCGATCCGGCTCCCGCAAAAATCTTTTCACCTCGTCCTGGACTGTCTGCGAGAGGAAGTTGCCCTGGATCGTCGAGACGCCTCTGGGCGGCTGAGCTGGGATGACATCAATGCCTATGACACGGCCATTGGGCCTCGTCCGGTCCACCGCAACCTTTACACATAATCAGCTCCGCGCATTCCGTCGCTCTGGTTCTTCCATGTGTACCTGCGACCAGGAGCCGGGTGCATATCCCTACGACAATAAGCTTTTGAGTCCTAGAAAAAGGGTCTGTATATACGTACTAAGTCAACAACTGTCTGGCCGCTCTGAAAGATCTTATATTTTTCATTAATCTGGATTGCTCGATTAGAACCAGGAGAAAGTCCAATCGGCAGTTCCAGACCTCTAGTAATTTGAAAGCTGCGCGGCTTTTTAGGTTCTGCACTCTGGCTTCGGTGACATATCTGTCCTTTCCTTGTCTCGTTTGCCATCGCTTTGAAGAAGAAGATGATGCATGCTTTATAAGGGCGGCCCGTTGACAGCAAGGGATTGTTCGAGTGAGCAACGATAGTCCCTTTGGATATGCCTTGGCGCAAAAGCTACCGGCGAGCATATACCTCAGGTGCTCTGCAGGTGAGGATGTTGACAAAGCGAGTAAACGGACTAAGATAAGTGCGTCGAGCAGCTCATGGATATCGATTGCAGCTGTTTCGTAATTCTTCTCAGGCCAAGTTTCTGGGATCGCACATCATGAAGGAGCAAGATGTTTGCCGGTGAGAATTGCGACGCTGATCAATCTAATGTCTACACCACAGTACGCAGGAAACTTCAGAGTGCAACTTCAGCCAAGTGTGAAATTCGCTTAGTAAGCCGCAGGCGGAGTATGGCGCTAGAGTGATGAGCGCATAAAGAGCCTCCAGCTTCCCACCCTTTGTCATCCTTCACTTTCTGTCTTGTCTTCGAACATAGAACAGCTCATCAAAAACACAGTCATCACCTTCCCACTCCTGTGTCACTCTTCGTAAATATCCGCCCCTTCCTCCCCCGCTCTCTTCTCCTGACAGTGTCACTCACACCACCTCAAGTCCCTGGTGAGCCGTCTCCCATCCAGATTGCGACCACATCGGTTTCATCACCCAGGATCCACATTTGCATCGACTTTGTATCGAAAGGAAGTATCAAGGCGGTCACTGGAGTTATACTTTGGGGTCGGTTCATTTGGGGTTACCGGAATTCGCTGGGACAATATCCTACTCTACAACGCATTGTGCTGTATCTCTGCGCTGCGCTTCTTGTAACCAGACCATACTGCTATCCGTTTGTGCTTGCTCGGCATAGAAATCAAAGCCACGATCTGTGCTAGGAAATAGCAACATAGCTGATTTTCTACTGACACATTGACATCGAGCTGAAGTCCGCAACTTGATGGTACAGCGACCTTTCTACTACACGACCTCACCTTTTGGAACCGTCAAGAACACTACTCTACATCGTGCCGAAAGCTCACAGAGTGTCTAGACCAATCTCACCCTGATTTCTTTGCCCCTACCACGATGTCATCCTCCGTCTTCTTTCGCTTCAAGTCTCAGAAGGAGCCGTCCCGAATTACATTTGATGGAACGGGCATCTCTGTCTTTGAGCTGAAGCGAGAAATCATTACTGCCAACCGACTTGGTGATGGAACAGACTTTGAGCTTGTAATCAGTGCCGAAGACTCCAGTGAAGGTAAGTCGCAAGAATCCGAGGTACCACTATGTAAGCATGGACATTACTAAAGCTGAGTAGAATATGATGACGACACAACCATCATCCCTCGATCTACCACCGTAATAGCAAAACGCCTGCCCGCGGCGAAAGCTGGAAGAGGTGGAGCTGCCAGATATGTTTCTGGCAAGATGCCACAGAACTCCAAGAACTCGCACAGAGCAGAGGCTTCAGTATCAAAGCTAGTGAAACAGTCAAAGTCCACAAGTGGGCCCCAGCAAGTGTCGGATATGAATGGTGCGCAAACAGAAGAGGAGAAGATTGCTGCCATGTTCCAAACTAGTAAGAATCAGTGGGACGTGCAACAGCAGGAGATGGCCAAGTAAGTGGAATTTTTGAATCAAGCCATTGTCAAACGTTCACTATCGCAACAGTGCTAACAATGTTCTCTGCGCAGTGCGACACCCATCCACCGCGGTGGCCCAAGCAAGGGGAAGAACTTGAACGTACCAGACCATCCGCCTCCTCCTGGGTATATCTGCTACCGTTGCGGAGAGAAAGGTATACTGACCTCGGGAATATCTATGAGATATAGATAGCTGACCCCTGCTCCAGGTCACTTTATACAAGCATGTCCTACGAATGATGATCCTAATTTCGACGGCCGCCCACGGATTAAACGAACAACTGGGATTCCGCGCTCATTTCTCAAAACCGTCGAGAAACCAAGCGCAATAGCTAACGATGGTACCGTGGATGATACAAAGCAGCCGTCTGGAGTAATGGTCAATGCGGAAGGTGAATGGGTCGTGGCGGAACCCGACCAAGCATCTTGGGATCAATACCAGGCCAAAGCTAAAGTTTCAGCAGCCGCCCAGCAGGCTGCTGCTCTGGGTAGCAAAGAATTGCAAGAGAAAGGACTGGAATGTCCCATTGACAAGCGCCTTTTTGTAGAGCCCGCTAAGACTCCGTGCTGCCACACCACCTATTGCAATGAGTGCATAACCAATGCGTTACTGGAGAGTGGTTTGACATGTCCTTCATGCTCTACTGAAGACATCGTGCTTGATCATTTAGTACCTGACGAGGAGACTGCATCCAAGATTCGCAGCTATCAGGAACAGAAAGCCCCTCAACATACCTTCAAAGATCGATTGAAGAGTCCCACTCCTAAAGCAGAATCAGACAACGAACGAGGCCCTGTGAAGTTACGATCCCCTACCAAAGGCGATCCAAAAGCGGAGCATGAGCGGAAGAGCCAGTCACCGAAATCTGAGCGATCCTTACCTGACAAAATTTCTGTGAAAGCAATAGCACCAGTCCCAAGCCCAGCTTTAGAACAAGGTAAGAAGAGATCTGCCGAAACAGATCTCAAAAACGATCGAATTCCCCCAGGGCCTTCCGCTACAGCCATGGCTAGGCAATCATCCGCAGATGGCACCACATCACAGTCGAGCCGGAAGCCAGTATTAGCCCCAAGCATGCCTGCGTACCCTCAGGTACCCTTCAACAACGGAAATTACCTGATGGGCCAGACCATGAACACTATGGCTTTTCCCAATATGAATGGCATGAATGGCTTTCCAGGAATGCCTATGAATGCCGGCATTTATAATCCAGGACTGATGGGAAACAATATGTTCATGAGCCAGGACGTCAACTGGAACATGTGGGGACAAGCATATCCTCAGCAGCATATTGGTTTGACGGGGTCGGGTTATCAGAACGGAATATACGCCACTGCAGGCTACAATGCGCAGAATATGAACATGCCGATGGGCAACGGCTACTCTGGCTCTAACGGTGTGGGCACAAAAGCACATAACTTGGGCTCTTTTCCTAACCAACAGCGGAGCCATTTCCAAGGGTCGAACGATGAGGACAGCGCCTATTTTCGAAAGCCGGTCAATCCACACCGACATCAAGCACGGCGAAACATGAACCGTCCTACTGATTATCGCGAGATATAGGGACTTGGCATATGGAGAACACCAGGGGAAAGGATTACCGAAGCTCTAGGCCCGTATGGAAGCATGCAGGGCGTTTCTCGGTCAGGTTGACCGATGCTGGTAAGTCTGGCATACTTGACGGCGCTTTTATGATACCCCAGCATTCAGGTCACAGCAATGACATGGCGATGAAGGTTCTTCGAGAGCTGCCAGAAGGATTGAGCGTCGGCGTTGATGGACTGGACGTTAACCCTTTGAGGTAACTGGGCAGGCACTATGTAAATACGTGGTTTGGCTTGGCTTAACAATGACAATGCTTATAAAGACCTTTCGAATGATCAGGCACTCAACAAGAAGCTTTGCTGATCTGATCTAATTCCCTATTGCCTTGTTGACAGATTCATTGTGTGACCACGCCTTCACCTTGCAGCATCCAAGATTTGGGGCTGTGGCCTCTTGTGACCTCAGCATCTTACACTAATCATGTTTTCAAACCAATGCTGAATCGCCCATGCCTGGACGTCATGCACCATCCAAGTCTTACCTTTTTGTCATTCACGTCAGCGCTTCTGTAGAGGAATCCCCGTTGCTCATCGTATCACGATTTTGACTCTTGACTGATGGTCAGCTCGAGTCGAAGAGTCTATCGCTGCCCAGGTTACTTCTCTGATCCAAACGTCTGCTAGCTCGTCTATCACTGAGCTACTCAGGACTGGGAAGGCTCAGCAAACGCGCTCAATGCCTCGCTAGTGCGTGGTATACAGCCTCTCGATCTGTAGGTCAGGATTACTGAACAAGGGTTACTCGAGTGGTGAGGTTGGGAAAAGGGAGTGCTTGTGTTGAGATCTGGCGCACCAAAGTCATTGCCTTGAAGTCCATAGACAGATCTTCAGATATATGGTATATCAGAGAACAAAGGTACCGATTCAAAATGCTATAGACCCCATTCTGCAAAACTCGTGATGAGCCACCCATACAAATAAGGGAGGAAAGGCTCCGACGCTATTGTCACTTTGTACTGCGATTGCCCTGTCAATATCCCGTTCGATCGTTTTTTGCTAGCATACACTATTCTTCCTGAAACAAGGACAATTGGCTTTACACCAGTTTCCACCTGGCACAAGTCCCACATCATCCTTCGAACGGCTCAGTGTAGGTGTCGAGTACGAAGGCGCTGCTGCGATGGTACTTGTCAATGTTGGTGATTCTTCCTGCATGGCACATGATATAGGAGCAGCGTCCGATTCACCTAGAGCGTACTGACTCGGATCATGCGTGGCAAGATCATTGAGGTTTTTGACTGCCATCTCGTATGACTTTAATGCCAACACCAAACATTTATATGGCTAATGCCGCGAGTGTGTTTATTCGCTGGAAAAATCCAGGTCAGTACGAAGAGTCAAGAAAAGGGTGAGACTAGACGAGTGAGCGTATAAGCTCACAAAATTCTTGTTGTAGTTTACGTCGAGAGATGTAACAAGCTTGAACGAGGCGGTCTCGCCCTGTCTGAATGCAGCTACCAGTCTAAGACGGTTGCCAGCCTGCGCGAGGTGGTTCGAAAGAGGGCCCTGTGCTCTGGATGAAGGTCCTCGCGTTGACATCGTGAAGCAATGACGAAAGGAAAGTAAGAAGAGCGAATAAAAGTAAAGGTACAAGAGCTTTCTTCTTTCCTACGAAGCTGCCTGCGAGGGCTTGAAAGCTCACTGAGCTGGAGCATTTGGAAGAATCTGGGTTCACTGGACATTTTAACAAACGAACGATAAAACCCGCGTAAAAGTATACTCTGCTTAGCCGTCGAATCCTATCAGCCGTTGTGTATGTTTTTGAAGGAAAGGACGCTTGTAACAGTCATCCTACAATTGCCGTCCTGAGATTCCCCTAGAGGACCGCCACGCTCTAACAAGATAGCACCGAAGATCGATGATAAAGGTTCTCAGTCAATGACGTCCCCGCCATCCTGCTCCTTGTGAAATTCCCAAGAATGCTTGAGCTCATCCCATGTGCCAGTGCTAGCTTCCATGCCCCTAAAGTAAAGCGAAGAGTTGTTAGGCCAGGCTCTGAGAGAATCGACAGCCACTCTATCATCGGCATAGCAGAGCATGAGGGATCCGTCCTCCTTGGTCCGCTCATCCATTACAGCAAAATACACACGATTCAAATATGCCTTGTCTGATGCCTTTGCCAATCCTGCTGCAAGAGTGTTAACATCTGTTCCTAGGAAAGGCGAGGTATAACTCTTGACGGGTGCTTCGGTGCCGAGACGGTCGGACCCGTCAGGTCGTTTGCTGTGCGGCAGGGCATCCTCGAAATTGTCTGTGGCGAGCCAAAAATACCACGCTCTTTTCAGCGCTGCGTCGGAAGCTCCATCGCAGGCTTTGGTTAAGATATCATTGATTTGCTGATCGGAGGCCAGGTGAGCTTTTGGATAAGGGATGTGATGGATGACTGCAATTTACCTCTAATGGCACGTCTGCGGTGCAGAAGAGCGCAAACCATCCGTCTCTCTTTGGGTTCATGTTGAAAGCACCACACAGTGTCTAGATGGGATATTGTCATCATGGAAGGAATATATGCTATGGGAAAGATTTGTTAGCGTAGCTGTGCCTTTATCAATAACGTGTGTACTTATCGTACTACTACCGTAGAAACCTACACGTACCTACTCTATGCAAATAAACTGTTAAGGAAATCAAAAAAGAGAGGTTGGGCATGAATACCTTAGGCCGGAGATGAGATCACGTGAAATGACAATCTTGGCGACAAATCATAACCAGCCCATAGGCTTGGTATTGCAGTATAAAATACTGTATATATTGATGCGATCGGACTGCTTGCCCAAGGTATCTAGCAATGGGTCGTTACTGGACCTTACTCCATCATCCTGTCGTCGACACGCTCTCGAGATGCTGTGTTCCCTGGAAGGTTACATCCTGAAGGCCCAGCGGTCGCGCTCTAGCCACACCTTCATTCGGTTACTTCTGAACACCCTTCGGCAGCCCTTCAGGACCACTGACCATGGTACACAAAGAGATTGACAGAGGGAGGAAGAAGAAATGAAAAAAGAGATCGGTCTCCATCGCACTCGTGCGATACAATGGTCTTTTGATTGGATATTGCTAGAGCGTGCTTGGCTGGGCCACGCTCATTGGCGGACACTTTCACTTTTCGTTTTCTCGCATTCGAAGGCCGTACCTTACTCTACTTGTGCTTACTCAACAGCACCGTCAAGTTGATCATGACGACGAGAAAAGCAAGCGTGTGCGAGGTGGTGACGGAGTGCGCGAACCTAGAAAAGAAGCTCCGCGCCCTCCTCTCTGAACTATCCTTTCGCTCTATCGCCATTTACCTGTCTTCAAGGCATAATGCGTCCGCATACCTTACAAGCAGTCATTACACCTGGCTTGATTGGCTTCGGCCTCGCTCACCAGAGCAGTGGAACATCTTTGGGTCCTTCAGCGTACACCGTCACTGCAGGCTTTCCTACATCCGCCTTTTCTTCCTACTACATTCGACCAGCGTCGACTCAGGAGCCTCAGCCTATCTTGCATGATCCTGTGCTTAATATCACATACCCGCTGAACCTCACCGATCCCAGCACCATCCCGAAAGTCGACAATGATCCTGTCTTCTATCCAAAGGCGCACGCTAATCTTTCCAGTGCCACTGCGGCATCTTTGGTGCAGGCTGCAATTGCCAATATAACTGGTATTATCGAGGCGAACAACGGCGCGAGCAACTGCTCCAAGTGTCAGCAAGCTCTGGCGGTTGCTAAAGGGGTTGCATTGGTCGTTCCAACAAGCGTCCCGGGTATGCTTGTGAGCCTTTGCGAAAGATTCCAGTTCAGTAGCAATGCTACATGTACGAACAATTACGCCGCGACCAGCTTTGGCGCTATCTGGACGCAGGTTCTAGCCTTTGCCGATGTCACCGGATTAGATGGTAGGTACATCTGTAATGATCTAAGCAAGACGTTCTGCCCGGCTCCTACTGTCTCACCTCTGAATACGACTACCTTGTTCCCCAAACCGAAACCTAAGAATGCAAAAGCCCCCGCCGCCAGTGGAAAACGTGTTAAGGTCCTTCATCTGTCTGATTTTCATCTGGATCCTCGATACGCAGTGAAGTCTGAAGCGAATTGCTCGAGCGGCCTATGTTGCAGGACCAATGTGCACGCTACGGGCTTGACTTTACCGCAAATAGAGCTACCTGCGCCGCTGTACGGGGCGTACCGATGTGATACGCCTTATTACCTAGCATTGGCCGCTTTGCAGTCTATTGCGCCTTTAACGGGCACAAAGGGCAACTCGACCATTGCGTGGACGATCTATACTGGAGATTTGGTGGCGCATGATTCTCAGAACCAGCTCTCAAGAGCGTATACGGAGTATGCAGAGTACAGTACATACAACATGTTCAAGGACTATATTGGCAGCCCTGTTTTCGCTGTACTCGGAAACCACGACTCTAACCCGGAAGCCATCGATGCTCCTCACAGTGAGCCTGATGGGCTAGGGCAGCAGTTCAGCTGGAATTATGATCATGTCGCGCGTCTATGGCAGCACAATGGCTGGATTGATGCAGCTACCGCACAACAAGCACGACTTCACTACGCAGCGTATTCCGTCAAGAACCATTATGGGTTGCGGATCATTACCTTGAATACCGACTTCTGGTATCGATCAAATTTCCTGAACTACTACAACATGAGTAACCCTGATGTTTCTGGAATGCAGGCTTTTCTGATCCAAGAGCTCCAAGCTGCTGAGGACGCAGGGGAAAGGGTCTGGATATTGGGTCACGTTCTTACTGGATGGGATGGATCCAATCCACTACCCAATCCCACAAATCTGTTCTACCAGATCGTCGACCGCTATTCCCCACATGTCATTGCCAACGTTTTCTTCGGACACACACACGAGGACGAGTTCATGATATACTATGCCAACAACGGGAGTGACATCTCCGCTGCTCATGCGCTCACGACGGGCTGGATTGGTCCCAGTGTGACCCCTCTTACGAACTTGAACAGCGGGTTCCGCATGTACGAGGTCGATACAGGTTCTTTCGACGTCTATGATGCCTACACCTGGTACTCGGATGTCTCGAGCTTTCCAATTCTGAACTCTTCTGGGCCGACTTACCAGCTCGAATACTCGACTCGCGAGGCGTACAACATCGGCTGGCCATCAGACGCTCCCCTCAATGCAACCTACTGGCATGCAGTGACCGCGGCAATGGAATCAGATATCTCCTTAGTGTCAAAGTTCAATACTTTCGAGGGCAAGTCAAGTGTGAAGACTCCCAACTGCACGAGCCAGGCGTGTGCGCAGGCGAAGATCTGTTATATGAGGAGTGGAAGTGCTGCACTTGGAAGAGCGTGCCCGCAAGGGTGAGTAATGCTCCTTTTAAAGAGCCGTTGTTCTCCCTTATCATCTACTGACCAGATTCTTTGCAGGTATGCTTCCGTACAAAGTGCTTTCAAACCCAGCACTTAAGCTTTAATATACAGCATTGCTATGTTCGGACGGAAGTCTTATTACACCTGGTAACGATAACGCTAATGTCACGTCGTCGCAACTACAAAGAGTCTCTGCTATGCAAACAAAATATCCAATTCATTCATGTACATGCTATCGAAACGCTCCCAACGTGAAAAGCAAAATCCAAAAATTCCTTGCAAGCCGCCCTCTCCATCCAGCACCAATGCTCCTCTCATCACAGAATCCTCAGTCCGCTGCCTTTCAGACCTCCTTCTCATCAATCCACATCTCCTTCCTCTCCACATTCTCAATCATCCTCTTCTGGTCCCCGTCTAAAGCCGCATACCCTCCCGTCACAAACCCTCCTTCATCACTCTCAAAATTGCAATACCCATTCTCGGCAGCCTGCCTCAACTTCTTCTCTGCTCTCTTCTCCTGCACTTTCCCTGCCACGTACCGCCCTAGTTGCACCACAAGCGGGCCACGGCAGCGACGACCACAGCAACCGCGGCTTCGTTGGCCGTAACCATGGCTTTGGTGGCCACAGCCGTGAGATGCGTGGCCGCAACCGTGAGCTTGATGGCCACAGCGGGAGTGGCAGCCGGCGTTGTTACTAGGGCAGTTGCTGCACGGGGCGTGTGGATCCACAGGAGCATAGTCTGGTGGTGCAATGGGAGCGGCGGCGGCGGCAGCGGCGCGGCGTTTGTGGCACATTGCTGCGGAAAGGATGTTCTGAGTCGAGTAGTGCTCTGGGTATATGTTTGGAGTTTGGAGTTTGGAGGTTGTGGTTTCGATGGATTACTTGGTAGGAAGTAAAAGCTAAACAGGTAGGCAAGCAGAAGACTCAATGGTCCCTCGTGGGCAGATGGATATGCTTTGAAGTTGTGGTAGGAGGGAGTTTGCTGATGTTGCTGCTCATTGTCCTTCCAAGCAAAGGCTTCCACGTCCTTTAAGTACCCATTGTCTCCTCGTCAACGGCCACCAACCCCTCCGACTCGGCCCATTTATGGTCTGCAAGCCTCCTGCCTCCTCGACCTATTCCACGAGCCATTTCAGTAGAGCGAAGATGGTTTCGCGAAAGTGAGGCCGCATCGTGAGACGGTCGGACGTTAGGCCGACGGAGTCGCCTAATTCTCGTATGGGAGCGGCCGTATGTGGAGGTGACGTCACACCTCTAAGCTAGGGTTCGCGGGAAGCTTTGGGGTTTGGTTTCACGGGCATGGAACGGACAGGCCGATATTGCAGGAATGGAAAGAGAAAAAGCTGGTCTACCTACATAGGCATTGCAAGCGATGGGGTCGGGATGTCAGTATGATGGGGAATGCGTTGACAAGAACCGGCGGCCTAGCATATCTACCCAATATTGATCTTGACATTTATGCGATCTGCTACGTTGTGAGCTTGGAGGGTTTTAGTGAAGCTACTTTAGCGACAGTGCCAGCACTGTGAGTGAATATAGTTCAACCTCTGAGATGCACAAAGCGTTTGCTAAAAAGTTAGGGGGATCTGACAATAATACTGACAAGGCAAAAGACCAGCGGCGAAGGACCTCGCTTCTCTGTGATCGTATTCTCCTATACATGAAGTGTCTTTGGAATTCAAGGATGACGCCGAAAAGAGACACTTGTCCTGCTCATATCCAAGCAATCTCCCCTGTACTTCCTTACCTATGCTGCTCATCCCCCTTCGATCTCGTTTCCACCCCTTTGCTCTTTGTGTGCGTGCCACCTTTTTCTGGTGTCGCCGTTGAAAACAAGCTCTGGCAATGAATTGGGAGTTCTCGCATTGCCAGCCAAACGTTCCGGTCAACCTCCGACTTGTATCGGAAAAGTCTCGGGCCCAATTCTGGAGAATCACGAGGCCTGTGAAAGTTGGGCTATTTCCATGCTACCTCCGAACGTGAATGTGGACCCCCCTCGGTGTTAGACATAAAAGCTCAATTCTTTCGCCGTTGTGGCGAAGTCCAGCCAGTCAAGACCCTCTTTCATCGTATTATCGGTCTGGTGGGAAGAAAAGGGAGCAGTCGTGAGACATGTGATCGAGCCGGTTCCAATCATGTACAAGGTAGCCGGTGACTCCTCGACGGCTTCGGAAATCGTCGAAGGCGAGCTCGAAGGTAGAGACGCTTGCTGGGAACGAGTCTTTACCTTTTCCACACGAAATTCTGTACGTATGGTTCGGGGGTGTTGCAACTTGAGGCAAAAAGGCGATGTTTCTTCCTGGTCTGATATTGGCGGAGCACGGCTTCTTGTAACGTTCAGCCTGTCCCGAATCCGCTTCTTTTCGGCTTCTAGCTGTTTGATGTGTGCTTCATTTGCTCTGGTTGGGGATCGATATGCCCCTGACCAACCCTTCTCAACGTAAGTATCTTCTGCTAACCATGCCGACCTCACTCCCACAGCGTACGTAACATTTGATGTACCCGGCCACTCTGAGCAAGTCATTCTTCATCTTTTCCCACTTTGGCATGCAGTAGCAGGCGTTTCTGATCCCTCATTCTCTCTATGAGAAAGCCCACAAATCTGACGTGCATGATTAGAGAAATAAGTCTATTGATACTGGTTCAGGACTGAATTTTCGATCCTGGACGATCGTACTGGAGAACTGCCAACATTGTCTCTCGACAGCTGCTATATCAGACATCCACATGCACGTTTTCCGATCAAGTCTCTCCGACTTCTTCTTCGACGAGCTTTCGAAGTGATCATCAAGGCTCATCCTGCATGGCGGATAGCCATTCCATCGTGTCTAGTCGCCGCAGTGCGTTCCGGATCCATCGACATTTCCGTCAGACAGTACAGTTCGTGGCGTTGAAATGGTTGTTCAATGAGACTTTCCCAGCCCTTGTATCCCGGGATTCCCTCTGTGATATCTACCTAGGAGGCTTCCAACCCCTTCAATCCATTTGAGGGTGCTGAATTGGTTGAGAGGGACTTGTCTTCTCGCGGGGCTGAGGCTAGATATCTTTGGCGAGCTTGCAGAGAAATCAAGCCGTATAATCTCGCTGGTAATGCATTTTGAGGTATTTGACACGGTAGAGCAAAGCGAAAGCCGCGGCGCTTGGTTTCCGAATGTAGTAGAGCTCGGATATGGAGCGACTCGACGAGTCATTGAAACCCTTTTATGCTACCGTGCTTCATGATAGATCGCACGATCATGGAAGTATTCCGGATCCGTGTGTAGCAGCCAGAGCTCGTCATGGGCCTAAGAAGCTTGGTTCTAACTCTCTCCATCATCAGATTATTGTCAAATTTTGGTTGGGTGAAGATTGGCTGGCTTGCTTAGACTAAACTAAGCGGTGCCCACGATTTGTTTTCGCTGGGTTGAGACGTACAATTTTATCAGATCTGTCCATTTGTCGCAAGTCAGGGCTTGTTCAGTTGGTGGGCGGAAGAACAGGTCTCCGTTCACCTGAGCAGCCCCAAGGACTATTATAATGGATCTGCGTAAGAACCGTAGCATGTGCTGTAGCGCTTTGAAGGTGAGCAAAGTCCTAGGAGCTCAATACGCATGCCCGGGGTGAACCTCTTCTTAACTTGAAATATCTCCATTCGCTACATCGGTCTTCATGCATGGTAATACCATCCATCAGCCGATTTCTCTGCTATGGCATCACGGTCCCAAACCGACTGGATCTGCGCGTTACGGAAAATTACCCACAATTCTGGCCGGGACGGGGTTCGATGATGTAAAGACCAATCGGGTTGCCACACCCCACGGAAGGCGGTTAACGATGAGATATAGCAAGATGTAGGCTATGCGGTACCGTTCCAGTTCGTCCTTGGGCTTGTCGCCATGTAGGGTAGCGAGATCGATCAATGGGGTGTTGGTATGTTAAAGATCTGGGTCACTTTGCAACAACAAGGCTTTGCGCTCATTCGGGGTACGGCGCCGCCATCTCTTTGGTGTTGCATCGCCGGAACTGGCGATCTCGAGTTGCTAGGAGCCTATATGTTCCGAGATAGACTCCCTGTAGATTTTTACAAGACTGCATACCTCCGCAATTCAGAGGTGACCAAAGTATGCACACTCAAGAGTGCAATGCTGCGGGTCGTCGGCTTTGTCGTATTGTCTCTGACGATCATCACAATGGCGTGGAGGCCGGAAAAGGAACGGTGTGAGTATAATAGCGGACTGGTTGTTCTCATGCATGCTGTAGAATCATAACCGTCGGTTCGTTTTCTGTCCGGTGTATTAAGAACGACGTGCTGATGAACTTGTCTAGCAGGACGTCGTAAGTATGGGAGGTAATGATGACGTCCGATAGATAAGCTGCACAGGGCGTCTGGACCCAGAATGTAGGGTTTCCAACATTATACGTGGAGAGTGGATCCAGCTGCGGCAACTTGATGTGATACGATGTCGTCTCAAAGCGCTTCATCGGGTGGAATATGAATACAAAGGCACCAGCGGCACTAGCGGCACCCTGTACCCCCGGAGGCCGTCCAAACTTGATATCAACAGGCGAAAAAAGAGATAGGATTCGGCACTAAGGCCATTTCTGAACGTTTTTGACGGACAAACCCACTTGTGAGTACCAGCAAGATGCTCTCTGAGGACGCGATTACTGTTTCATACACTTCTTGAGCCTTAGCAATGAGCTGGTCACCATGAGCCTACCTAGAATTGCAGCAACATATCGACGAGAGAACGAGCCGGCGTCATTAAAAGGCAGTAGTAAAGGAGTCGACCGGTTACTTTATGGACCCGCAGTGATGTTCAGCGCTTACAGCGGGCCAAGCAACAACGCAGCGGTACAGGTAATCTTGCCAACATGGGACGATATAATTACTTTAGGCTATCTCAATATCCAGCCATTGCTTCGGCTTGGACAAGACATACGTATTGCCTAGCTGTACCTGCAGTAGTAGATGGAGACGGCCCTTGAGACCGCTGGTTGACTTCCGCCATGCTTGATATGTTCCGGTGTTAGTGTGGCCAAAGAGAAGCCGTGGCGAACGTGGTAGAGGCGATGTGCCGATTATGCCAGTACCCAACAGTACCGTACCTTACCCATGGATACCTGTAGAATAAGAAAGTAAAGTACTTTACTTTAAGCATCTTCACGCCAAGACGTAGGTACCGGTGCTGCGGGATACAGGGATGGTCATCATGCAAGGCGCAAGGAACGAGATACATAAGCTTGACCACACCTCGCAAGCTATCGTTCCGCCATATGTCGCTCTGTAAGACGGTCTTAAGCTCTATGTTGATGGAATATATTCAGAGGAAATGAAGTGGTAAACTTTCGAAAGCCCCCTTGGCCGCGTGTGATTGGTCTCCCGTCGAATGCTATCCCTTCTGGGTCTAGCGGAGCTGGGAAGAAGAGATATTTCGACTTTACCGCAACCGAGGAGGATCTACTGTTTCTCTTCTTGTTGTGCAAGCCTCTTCTTCGGCAAGGGCCTCCTAACGACCGAACCCTCTCGATTGCCGCTCTGCTGCTTTGGTGGCCGAGGTTGAGTACAAATCGGCAGTGGGCACTACGACATCGCAGTTCTGGCGGCTATCTGCCACGGCCCCAGCGTGCTTAGGTCCCCTATTAAGAACGTGCAGCATATGATCGAATCTGGCATGCCGTTGCACTGCACAGCTTAACGACAGAGAATACGGCGACTTCGAGGAGTGCGATCCGACATCCCTAGATTACAGATCGACTGCGCCTTTCTCCGTTCCGTCGCCTGTTGTCGCGCCTTTATCCTGTGAGCCAACCGTTTGAGGGACATACGTTGACTAGGAGCAAGCGGTTTCTGACCCAAACAAATGCGAATTCACACAAGGGTGTTGCTCCTCTTTCCATAGCACGGGGCGCGCCGCTTCCTCCATCTGAATCGACTGGGAGCCGCGAATCGGTTGAGTTGGGGATCCCGCCTCCTGTGAGCTCTCAATCATACGTGCCGCGACGGACCCTTCGACCAGCCTCGTACTACATGTCATGGCAGACTTCAGGCAGAAGTTCGGTTTCGTCACGGTAGGCTAAGATAAGGACGACGAATACGAGACTGACGAGGTTGTTAATTTCGACAACCGCTCATTCAAGCAGTGAGGATTTTTGCTTCGAGATCTGGAATCTCCTCCGTCCTTGTACATGACACATCTCATCCGAAAAAGTCATCCTGGGCGTTTTACAATCATCGTTCAACCGGAGCCACAGCAGTTTTCGGTGTCTGCAGGCCAAGCAAGTGCCAGGGTTAAGCGAGGCTGCAACTATACGCTGCGTTCGAAGAGACCTGCAGGAAATACATCCCAATCCGGCGAAAGGTGCCAATGTGGTAGCGCCAACAAATTGTGTCCCGTATTCGAAAAGCAGCTCGTCAGCGATTTACGGGCCGGCCTTTTGGGTGCATTGCATGGTTCCGCATTTGAGATCGGTTCGTTGTCCCTTGTGGAATCATGGCTTCGACAGTGTCGAAGCCTCCCACTCAAACACGTCAGAGCTCTCGTCCCAACTCTACCTCCACTTCATCGATCATTACGGTACAGCGCGCTGCCTCGCTCAGCTCGAGGAATGGCACCCATCCCCCGCCCTCCGGTCTAAGGTCGCAAAGCCCTAATGAAGCTATCGCTCTCCCCGCCTCCTTCTCTGCGCGGACATTGTCACCCGGGCCCAGTCGGAGAGCTAGCGCTATCTATCCTAGATCGGACAGTGGCAATGGAGTCAGGGAGGGAATTGGGAATCTAAATCGCTGGTCTCAGTCAACTGTCTCAAGCAAATCGTCCTCAACCCATAATAGAAGAAGTAGCTTCTCAAGAAGATTATCAGGATCGTTTGGTTCTTTTAGTGGCCTTGGAAGCGCCCAATCGTCACCTCCACCAAATGCAAAAGGTGCGCCAAAAACACGATCCTCACCTAGAGATAGTCCGGAAGGCCCACCGAAGAGAATATCTCCCAGCCAGCCGCCGCCCGTCGACCCACCAATCTGTACGCTCACCTCCCTTTCGCAAGCGGTCGATGCCGCAGAAACTCCCTCTACGATTGCAACCGTCACACCAGCAACGGCAGATTTGCTGCCCCCCTATAGCTTTGTTTTAAGCGAGCCAGACTATTTTGGAGAAAAGTGGAAGGGAAGGTCGCCATCGAAAGCGAAAATTGCAGTACAGCGCACTCCTACCTTTTCTCCCAACGCAAAACCCTCGTCGCCGAAACGGGTACAGTTCGAAAATATTAGCCCCCGGCGGCCATCTGCCGCAGCTCCAGAGCTTGCAATCTCAGCGTACTCCGAAGGTGGTCGATACCGAGCGGAACACAGGAGTGGGCGCCGGTCGTCGCGCAGTGGGCATTCCAGGAATAGGGACGAGCCAAGCAGAGGCAGTGGGGGCACAGAAGGGGAGAGCTCTGCATCCTCTGTTCGAAGCAATCGCGCAAGGGATCATCGACGCAAGACCCCGTCCCAGAAAGCCATGCTTTCGAAAGCATTACAGACAGCAAATCATGCAGTCCTTCTTGACAACGCGCAGAATCTTGAGGGGGCTATGGATGCGTATGCAGACGCTTGCGCTCTACTGCAGCAAGTGATGACACGAAGCTCAGGCGACGATGACCGAAGAAAGTTGGAGGCTGTTGTAAGTTTCGAGTAACGCTGTTATTGGTATTTGATCCTGACATGCTAAAACAGCGCAATACGTACACCAATCGAATAGACGAGTTGAGAAGTGCCGATCCTGTGTATCAAAGTGCAGATCACAAAGCTTTGCCAGAAAAGCCTAAAGACAGATCCTCCCAGGACTCGAAAGGAGATGAACCGCTGTCGTCACTGACCGACGAGGAGGATGATAGCGTCTATATGAGTACGGCGATCACAGCGCGTATAGGCGCTGACCGCCCGTCTGTCGCAGAAAGTCGATACTCGCGAACAAGACCTCCAGTCCAGCCACCACCAAGGCGGCAATCGTTGCAGCCTTCTGCTTCGAATGGACATATCAGAGTAGCACATTCTAACGCCGTGACATACGGGCAAACAAAACGACAGCCGTGGGGAGCCAGTCACCCTCCAGACCAAATAGTGGAATCTTCCATAAATCTGGAGCCGCTACGATCTGAAAGCTTTATGCCTGCACCGCTCTCGCCGCGACGACCAATCTCACCTGCACCTCCATCTCTATCTGACGACCCATCATACGCGCCGAAGGTTCAAGCCTCTTCTGTAACGACAGACCACGAAGTGACTAGGATCCACCACAATGGGCAGGATGCTGCTGAATCAACGTCATGGCTAGACACCATCGACGAATCCGGCGGCTCGTCATCATCATCTGTGCATTCTCGGAGCTCCGCCATCGGATTGCGAAGAAAACGCATTCGAGCTGCTAGTGGCGCAACCGAAGCTGAGTTCGACGCCGCCTTGGATGCAGCTGTGGAAGCAGCATATGATGATGGCTTTGAGCCGGCCGACAATGAAGGTAAAGAGATCATTGAGGAGTCAGCTACCGCCCCTTGTTTCGAGCAGGACCTAGCCTCCGATACAAGAAATAATGTCGAGATAGCAAAAGAAAGAGTGCGAGAAGTCGAGAGAGAGGCGGCCATTACTCTAGCCAAAGAGCGCGAGCAAAGGCGTTTGCAGGAGCCCAAGCCGGGCAGAAACAGTCTCGATCTCGAGTACGACAATGACGACGCAGACGAAGAGGAGCGAATCCTGGAGGAGCTAAGCAAGGAGTACGTTCTGGATGATGTCGATTACGATGTCCAAGCCAAATCGGCATTGCCCCGTCAGTCGGATTCCAGTGGGTTTTCGGGGAGAACCTGGGGCAGCTCTAATGGCTCTAATTTTGCATCGGCGGGAACTTCTCTATCGACGGTTGCTGAGACTTCGATGCTCCCATCGCTAGTTACCAAACTTCAGGCAAAGTCACTGCCACCACCGACGCACCCGCCGCCGATGGGGGCACTTCCCCCTCCGCCGCAGATGCTGGCTGGGCCAATCCCGGGTCGCCCAACGGATGGTACTGTTGCAAGGCCTGCCAGCCTGGTTACAACTCCTGGCGTTCGAGAGCGAAGGCTTTCCGGCATGAAGGTCAAGCAGTTGAAGATAGAAACCAACACCCAAGCACCTCCTGCACCAGGCTCGGCAGCTCCGACACTACAGCCTTCCCGTGCACCGGCTTCTCTGCTTACATTTCAGCAATTGCCAGAACCTCCGCAGTCGGCATTCGCGACGACACAATCTCAGGCTTTGCTGCCCAACCAGGCCTTCAAACCTCCCGCGCTAGGCTCAAGCGACACTTTTGGCCGACAAGGATCATCGCCACTCCCTACACCGAGCCCAGCAGATGGTGAAGGAACACCGAGTACCCTCCCAGCTACGCCGACGCTTACTAAAGTAACGTCAGCCGACAGTTTCGAGAGCATACCCTCGGTTCCCGATTCGCCTGGCCGTTTTGTTACGAAGGGCGTCTCAGGTCCAAGGAGCCTCAAGAAGAATTTTTCATCATCAAGCCTGAGAAACAAGATACTTTCAGTGTCTGTACCAGAGCCCGAACCGCCGAACCCACCAGGGAGCAGCGGCCCGTCCATGACAAAACAGCGTAGGCTTCCTTCAGCTGTACCGGTCCTACCGACACCCACAGGAGCGAGCTTCATGGCCAGCGCCTTGCCTGCTGACGAGATCCACGTTTTCGACAGCGATATTCATTCTCCTACAAGTCCCGGCTCACCCAACCTCCTGGTTGTAAATGCTCCTCTTCCGCTGGAGCCATGTCCTGAATCATCCTTTCTCCGCCCTTTCTGGTTCCTTCGCTGCATCTATCAAACTATCGCACATCCTAGGGGTGGTTATCTCTCCAACAAATTGTTCGTTCCGCGCGACATCTGGAAAGTCAAGACGACTAAATTAAAGAGTGTGGAAGAAAAAGTCGCAAGCTGCGATCTGTTGACGGCTACCTTACTCAAGCTTGCTAAGGTCGATACATTCGATGCCGGTGCCGTGCTTCGGGAGATGCAGTTCCTGGAAACGGTCATGGAGCAAACCCAAGCTAGCCTGTCGAAGAGGCTAGGCAGCGAAGTCGGCACAATTGGTGCGCCGTGGCTCTCCAAAGGCTCCAGCGTTGTCGATGACATGCATTCAACGTCGGATACCCTAGCAGCGAAGAGTACAAACATGAGTACAAAGTCATACTTGTCATCATGGAAAAAACTGCGATCGAAGAATTCTACTGGGCCAGGGTACACTGCAGCTGCTGCCGTCGCCGCTTCCAAGGACAGCTCGAAGGATGTGCCGGCGATGAAATCACTGCCCATGACGACAAATGCCAATCCTCATTTTCCACGGCGGGACCTCGGTCAGGCGCAATACGGCGGTCCGAATGCTAACTACATGGCGGCGCTTGCGAGGCTCTGTGATGCTGTGCAGATTCTGGGTGGGTCATGCTCTGTCTTCATACCGTGTCCATTCTTTATTGACCATAAGTACAGATCAGATCGCCCGGCAGGTTGAAGATCCAGGATTGAAGCACACTTCCCAGACGCAAATTGGGTTGGAGCTGAGCACTCGACACGCCGCAGAGTTCTTCGGCTTCTACGTTTGCAGATTCGTCATCAACGATGTTGGCATCATGCTTGACAAGTTCATCAAGCGGAGTACGGAGTGGGTTAATTCATGACCCGAGATGGCCGTTGGTCTAATGATGGGTTATCGACAATCATGGTAGGGAAGGTTTTGGAGTACTTGAACGGCTCACAGGGCACGGATACGCATCCAGTGACCTGATGCGACACCTTACGAGAGGATATTCTCGCAGATTTCGCCTTTTACTGTTCATATTCTGCTTTCTGGGTTGGTGTTCTCCCTTCGTTAAGACGACGTGGAACAGTCTTTGTGTCGATATGAAGAAAGATCAGAAGAGAGCTACGTTGCGTATGAGTATAGTGTGGGGATTAGAAGCTCTACATATTGATAACAACTCAATTACTGTTACACATTGACCTGTCTCATGGGCTGAGTCGAAGTGGTGCACATTGTCTTGGCACTATCTGATGATGGCTCGGATGGATTGATGGACGAAGGATGACCACAGCAACATTACTCGATGATTGCACCCAATCAAGGAGTTGGCTGTGTGATCCAGCCCCAGTGAAGCGCACTAGTAGTCTCATGCCAGCGGATGGGTTACGGATTATTAATAACGGATTCTTGTGGTGAAGATCTGAGTGACGGGCACGCTACAGCGTACACCTGATAGGTGCAACACCCCCGCAAGTACAACAGCTGCCGAATACTACGCCTTATCGTGGGTATCATGATTGATCATCTACTTCTAGACTCGTTCCCAGGAGTCGCACATCTTATCACTCCGTAGAATTGCACCATCTGGGTCGGCATTGGCTCTCATGAGATCATCACCACCCTTTCTCTTGCGAACATCTCCAAGAGATGTCCTAAAACGGTAACCACCCTCCCCTGCAATAGCGACACCGATCTATTCGCTTGTTGAGCACCTGCGACAGCCTTGCAGAGACCATATACTGCCATTCTATCATCCTAATCTACGTGTAAGCCGCTTACATTCTTCGACTACTGGCCAACTGCACGAATCACCCTGTGGCTTCGACTTGCTCGAGTCGAGAAGCCTTGACAGAAAGCCCCCAGGATTTGGAACGTCAAGAACGACCGCGCTCGGCACTATGGCTTTTTACCAACCTACTGTTGCTCCTCCTCGCCAAGCTCCTTTCCACGTCGACCATCGTACCTCAACCCCTGCGTCCGCTGTGCAACAAAGACCTATTCAAGAATCTCAGGAATGGGTTCTTTTTCCTTCCCACACTCGCTCATCTACGCAAACACAGACAACATCAACCGAGCGCACACCTCGAACAGCTGGTCTGTCGAGGCTTAGCGATCTCGGCTCGTTCGAGACAGCTGCGAGATCTGACGATGAAGGCGCTATTGACGACGACGAGCTGGACAGCCTGGATGACGGCCTACACGCCTTTCACGAGCCTCTTCCTCTGTACCAAGAATCCAGATATGGTGACCAGACTGACTCCATCTTACCCACACATGACGGGCTAGGTACCTTCCCGGCTTCAAGCCCCCCTGTGCAGGAGCAACTGTGGCATTTTGAACAATACAATCCGCGCAAAAGGACAATCGATGGGCATCATCGGCGAAGGTCCAGCGTGCTCAGGAGATTGGACGCTGTTGCAGACCATGAGGAGGCAGTCATGGAGAAAGAGCGAGCAGAGAGAATTCAGAAATGGCGCTTGGAGCAATCAAGGGCTCTCCTGGACGAGGTAGAGAAGCAGACAAGGAGAAGATTGAGTTACGCGAGCCAGTGCCCGCGTGCGACTGCGGAAGTTACACATAAGAAGGTGGTACCCAACACTGATCAAGCAGATGATGAAACTTCGAAGGTAAGGAGTCCGGCGCTCGAAGCCAACGAATCATTCTGGCAGCGTGTCACACGTCGATTAATCCGAGACTTCATTGGAATCGACGAAGCTCTTCTTTCTGTCATTCTTGGCGAGTCCCTACCCACGGGAATGTCAAAACCGTCTATCGGCCTTTCTGCATCAAAGTCATCTCTTGATCTCTCGCTAGCTACTACATCATATTCCGGATGGGAGAAACGTCTGCTCGATCGCCTAGCCCGCGAGTTAGGCATCGTTGTCCAGCAGCTCTCTGATCACCCCAACGCCTTCAGCACACCCATTATCCCCTCTCTTTCGGACTACGCTGGCATTCCCATCTCTCCATCGCCCACCGTCGAAAGCCTTCCAAAAACGATACCGCTACAAGAACCAGGCACCACCTCTTCAACAAATCCCTTCTTCGCACCCACATTGCAACAACGCCCGACATCGGCCCATTCCGAATCAACGCACGCGGCTCTATGGGGCATCGAAGAAGAACCATCCTCCGCACAACCACATCCCCAGACCGACCTCGAATACTGGGAGCGCCCACCTACTCTCAAAACCATCTTCCGCTTCCTCCACCAACGCTTCACCTCCTCCCGCCCCACTCCACCACGACCCACCAATATTGCCACAGCAATCACACCCGATAGCTTGCGTCGCGCGGCGATCATCAGAGCACACCACCCACTCGTGTCCAGAGCGCAGGCACGGAGAAGTGCGTCCTTTGGGTATGGGTTCGGATACCCAAGAAGGGCGGAGAGCAGCTGCGCGAGTGTGAGTGCGAAGAGGAGGTGGAGTGGGAGTAGTCGGAATTACTGGGATTTGGGCGGGAGTACGGCGAGTGGGAGTGGGATTGTGGCTGGGGGTTATGGGGTTGGGGGTTGGGGGGAGGTCTAGCATTCGCTGGCATACATGGAAAGGGGACTGTGGACGTACATTTGGATGGGAAATGCATTCTGGAGGCTTGGGCATGGTAATGATTGTGATGATGGATACATCCCTGGGTACGGTGGGCTTTCGGGTTTGGCGCGTTCTCGGCATAAGAGTAGGTAACCACTAGTCGCACACCACCCTACTGCTCTCGCACACCACCTCCACTTTGCTCGCACACCACCCCCTTGCACTAAGCCTAATCGAGTAGTTTTCAGGGTCCATCAATGCGTTCATTGTTTACACATAGCAGTTGCATCCGCCCACCGCCTTAATTATTTTTTATCCACATCATTTGCACCACCATCTACTGCATTATGAAGCTCAAACCATCGCCTAATACCTACTACGAAAGAACCTCGATCGATCTGCTTATTTCACAGCTCAATAAGCATGCGGCGACGCAAGGCTATGCGGTGGTGAAAGGCCGCAGCAAGGTCAGCAAGCGAAACGTTCGCATGAAATACTGGATCAATTGCGACCGCAACGGTGAGCCTAGAAATGAAGGCCACGATCATCGAAATACTAGCAGTCGTCGCGTCAATTGCCCTTTCGAAGCGATTGCGAAGCTTGAAAACAACCTCGAAGATGAGCACGATTTAGGCAGCTGGACATTGATTGTCAAGTGCCCTGATCATAATCATCCACCTACGAAGTCGTCTGCCTCAGTATCGCATCGAAAGGAGGCGTTAAACAAGCTTGAAATACGAGGCGAACTAGAAAAGGAGTGGCGAAAGGGCAACAAGGTCAACTCGACCCTTAAAGGACTCCGTCTGGACCTCGAAGAGCCTATTTTCAAACAGCAGGATATCTAGAACGTCAACGCAGTATTTAAGGCAACGACGATGGGCTCTTTGACGCCTACCTAGGCGTTAATGAAGTATCTAACGCAGTCATCGCTATGGTACGTGGATTCAAAGAAGAAAGAGTATAACGACGAGCTTCAATTCCTCTTCTTTACCTCGAAATGCATGCAAAAGCTACTACGTCTAAATATGGAGATCTTGATCATAGATTGCACGTACAAAACGAACAGGTATAAGATGCCCCTCCTAATTATTATTGGGGTCATCGCCTTAAACATCACCTTCTATGTCGCATTTTGCTTCATGAAAGGCGAAAGTTATAGCGACTACGAGTGGGTAATAGAAGCCCTAGTGCGCCTCTACGATCACCTGAATTTGCCTTATCCTATAACGATGATATCTGATGGCGATAAAGCTTTGTCGTCGACGCTTTCGCACGTCTTTGCGGAGCAAAATCATCGCGTCAACCACATTCTATGCATTTGGCATATCAATCAAAACGTGACGACTAACTGCAAGAAGTATTTTCCAACTAACGAGCAGTGGGAGGCTTTCTATAGGCGGTGGAAGGATATCGCCTACGCAAATACCATAGAACTTCTTGAGGAACGCTACAACGCCTTGCATCACGACTATCCAAACGCGCATTGGGGCATATTTGATTATCTCGAAGAGCATCTATGGCCACGACGCAGAAAGTGGGCTAAATGCTATACTGATCGGCATCTGCACTTCGGAAACACCGCATCATCGCGCGACGAAGGCGCTCACCATTAGGTTAAACAGGAGCTTCAGTTTTCTATCGGTAAGTGATGACTGCAAGCGAGATTTGCATCGCTGACGCTAACATATCTATCTGCGCAGGCGATCTACATACGGTGGTGAACGTCAAGCTAGACAAATTCCTCGTCGGTCAATATCATAATTACGAGCAGAAGTTTGAGGAGGCAAAAGCTCGTCTATCGATGGAGCTTCGCGGTGTATCTATATTTCGCGACCTCATCGCCTGGGTGACATCGTTTGCATTAAAGGCGATCAACGCGCAGTTCAAACGCCTCAAATGCGAGCCTATCGTCATCGTGCCTTGCACAGGCATCTTTACGAAGACAATGAGACTATCATGCGCTCACAAGATACAGGAACGATGGTACGATCGAGCGAGCGACAACGTGTTAAAATTGGAGGATATACATCCTCATTGGAGGTTTACGAAGCCACCGCAAACGAAGCAGGCGACGACGGGGCAAGAGGATAACATCGCAGGCGATAATAATGACGAAGTGATAAAAGTGCGAGGAACACCGCCAGAAATCCCATCGCCATCGCCTGAAGATAGGCAGCTTCTTGACGACATATTACGCGTGCAAGAGCCTGCCATCGTCAAGTCAAAAGGTCGCCCGCGAGGCTCATTAAACAAGGCATGGGCAGCACCTTCGCAGTCACAACGTCGTCGTTAGATAGTTTTTGAAAACTCCACCCAGCGCACGTCGTCCGCCTTCGAATTGACCCCGGATCTACCCTCCAATCAGGTGCCTGACAGTCAACCCCCCTCTACACAACGCGGCGGACGAGGAGGAGGTCATCAAAGAGGTGGACGAGGCGATCAACGAGGTGGACGCGGAGGTGCAAGAGGGGCATCGACGGAAGGGCAAATATCAGGTGTTCCGGCCTCCTACATGGGCAGTTTTCAGATGTAATTAGAGGTGCAAATAGAGGTTGATTTTGAGCATGCGAAAAGATATGTTTCAGGTTTAAATCGCACCGTGAGATCGGTGAGAAAATACGTCAAATTTGGTGGCAGGGAGGCACAAAATCA
>JAABUQ010000463.1_pt1 | contig 93685 bp, 78 predicted proteins | sample 5560001 | NCBI WGS metagenome assembly JAABUQ01 (sample SAMN10711888, study PRJNA513371) | rock metagenome | isolation source: Antarctica rocks | place: Antarctica: Victoria Land, Finger Mt nord | collected 2015-12-18
CCCACTGGATGTCGGTCAGGTCGGTCGTGTAAGGTTTACGCATCGGAGGCATCGTGGGTTGAGCGAGGATGCAAGTCGCGGCCGCATCGGGAATTCTAGGGCCAAACCTACTTCCCGGATAGCCTCTCAATCAATCGGGTTCTGCTAACCTTGAAAAAAGGGGGTATCAAGGGTCGAGCCTGAGTTGCCCACATTGCCACGAGTCGGCCCGGTTCGTCGAGTATCGGCCCAAGACCGTCCAGAGCCTGGTGGGGACCTTTCCCCTGGAGCGGGCCTATTACCATTGCCGCGATTGCCGCGATTGTGGCGTCGGCGCGATCCCCTGGGACCAGACGCTCGGGCTCACTCGCCAGGCGTTGACCCCTGGGGCCCGCGAGGCGGTCGGCATCGCCGGGACGGTGGATAGCTTCGGCGAGGCCGCCGACGTGGTCCTTCGCAAGCTCTCCGGCCTGCACGTTTCCGAGTCGACCGCCGAGCGGACCTGCGAGGCGGTGGGCCGCGACATCGGCCGCCGGCTGGCCGCCGGCGAAACCTTCGGGGCGGGCCAGTCGTGGCCCTGGCACGAGGACGCCCAGGGTAAAACGTGCGCCGACGTCTCGCTCGACCTGACCGGCCTGGGGATGCAAGGGCCCACCGGGGCGGCGGCCGAGGGCCGGATGGCCGCGGTGGCGATGGTCTACAACCCGGTGCCCGAGGATCGCGACCGGTGGTCCGGGTCGACCGATCGCACGCCGGAGTTCCGCGCTCGTTACGTGGCCGGGCTCGACGGCCAGGCGGCCCTGGGCGAGCCGCCGCGGAGGCAGGCGGCGCAGGTGGGCATGGACCGGGCCGAGCGTTGGATCGCGGTGAGCGACGCCGGGGCGGGCGTGGAGGACTGGCTGAGGATGAACTTCGGGCGGGTCGATGCGGTGATCCTGGACTTCTCCCACGCCGCGGAGCACCTCGGCGACCTCGGCCGGGCGTTGTACCCCGGCGATGAGGCGACGCGGGAGGACTGGATCGGGACGTGGAGCCACCGCCTGAAGCACGAGGGGGGCCAGGTCGTGCTGAGGGAGTTGCGGGCGTTGGCGGCGGACGGCCGCGAGGCGGTTCGGAAGGTACGAGCCGAGGTGACCGGCTACTTCGAGAATCACGTGCATCGGATGGACTACCCGACGTACCGGGCCAAGGGATGGGCGATCGGCTCGGGCCCGATCGAATCGGCGTGCAAGACGGTGATCGGCAAGCGCATGAAGGGGGGCGGAATGCGTTGGGGCGAGGATGGGGCCGATGAGATGTGCCACCTCCGTGCCCTCTTCGTCAGCGGAGAGAGCCAGTGGGATGCCTACTGGCATCCCGTGCGCAACTGAACGGGCAATCTACCCACAGAAGTGCTACCTACCCCCCCGCGAATCGGGGCGGGCGCGGGGTCGATCGGTTCGCGGGAGGACAGATGGCGAGGATCTCGGATTTCAGACGGCCTCGGACGAGGGAAAATGGCCCCCTGAAATCCGAGATGCTCGCAATCCGCCATCCGTCTCCCGACCCGGACGGAAGGACCGATCGACCCTGCGGGCAGATGGGCGGTCGACCGTCGCCCCGGCGCGGCGGAGCCCGTATCATGGGACGTCGAGGCGCGAGAACGGGGCGACGAGTTCGGGGGCGTTCATGCGACGGAACCGACGGATGCGGGCGGTCCTGGCGGTGTTGGTGGCCTGGATCGGGGCCCTTCCGGCCCGGGGCGACGACTTCGCCGGGGCCCGGGCGGCCTTGAGCGGCGACAACGTCCTGGATCACATCAAGGTGCTGGCCTCCGACGCCTTCGAGGGGCGGGGGCCGGGGACGCCGGGGGAGGACAAGACGGTCGCCTACCTGGTCGACCAGTTCCGGGGCCTGGGCCTCAAGCCCGGGAACCCCGACGGCCGCCATGTCCAGGACGTCCCCCTCGTCGGCTTCCAGGCGACCGCGACCGCCGGGGCGATCCGGTTCCCGGGCGCGACGATCGACCTGAAGACGGCCGACGCCTGGACGGCGGTCTCGCGGCGGTTCGTCCCCGAGACCCGGGTCGAGGGCTCCGACGTCGTGTTCGTCGGGTACGGCGTGGTCGCCCCGGAGTTCGGCTGGGACGACTACAAGGGGGTCGACGTCCGGGGCAAGACGATCGTCATGCTCATCAACGACCCCGCCGTCGCCGACCCGGCCGACCCGGCGAAGCTCGACCCGGCCGTGTTCGGCGGCAAGGCGATGACCTATTACGGCCGCTGGACCTATAAATACGAGGTCGCCGCCGAGAAGGGGGCCGCCGCCGCCCTGATCGTCCATGAGGCCGGGCCGGCGGGCTACCCGTACTCGGTCGTGGTCGGGAGCTGGGGCCGCGAGAACTTCGACCTTCCCGCCCCCGACGACAACGCCGGCCGGCCCGCCGTCGAAGCCTGGCTCGCCCTCGACACGGCCAAGGCCCTGTTGAAGGCCGGCGGCCAGGACTTCGACGCCCTCAAGGCCGCCGCCCGCCGGAAGGACTTCCGGCCCGTCCCACTCGGGGCGAAGGCCGATTTCCGGGTCTCCAACAAGGTCCGCCGGATCGACTCCCGGAACGTCGTGGCCAGGTTGGAAGGGTCGGACCCGGCCTTGAAGGGCGAGCACGTCGTCTTCACCGCCCACTGGGACCACCTCGGCCGCGACCCCGCCCTGTCCGGCGACCAGGTCTATAACGGCGCGGCCGACAACGCCTCGGGGACCGCCGCGCTCCTGGAGATCGCCCGCGGCTTCGCCCGGATGACCCCCGCGCCGAAGCGGTCGATCCTGTTCCTGGCGGTCACGGCCGAGGAAAAAGGGCTGCTCGGGGCCAAGCACTACGCGGAGAAGCCGCTCTACCCGCTCGAAACGACGCTCGCCGATATCAACATGGACGTCATCAACCTGTGGGGCCGGACCCGCGACATCGTGTCCGTCGGCCTCGGCAACACCACGCTCGATGACCTCTTGATCGGGGCGGCGAAGGGGCAGGGGCGGACCGTCGGCGGCGACCCCGAGCCCGAAAAAGGCTCGTTCTACCGCTCGGACCACTTCGAGTTCGCCAAGCAGGGCGTGCCGGCCCTGAACGCCAAGGGGGGGATCGACTACGTGGGCCGGCCGTCCGACTATGGCCGGGCCCGGCGCGACGAGTACACCCAGAAGGATTACCACAAGGTCAGCGACGAGGTGAAGCCCGACTGGGACCTGTCCGGCGCCGTGGAAGACATGCAATTGTTGATGGACGTCGGCCGGGACGTGGCCGAGGGGGCCCGCTACCCCGAGTGGAAGCCGGGGACCGAGTTCCGGGCCCGTCGCGAGGCCATGCTCAAGGCCAAGCGGCCCTGACGTGGACGTCATCGAGCCCGCGACCGACCGGCCCGACCCCGCGCCCCGGCGGCTCGTCGCCCTGGGCCTCGGGCTGACGATCGCCCTTGGCCTGGGGGCCTGGCTCGACCGCTCGACCGGCTGGGTCGAGGGGGCCCTGGGCGGGTTGACGTCGATGGTCACCGAGGTCCCGGTCCTGGCCAGGCTCCGGGGCCCCGGGCAACTCCCGCTCCTGCGGATGCACCTGGCGATCGTCGGGGCCCTGGCGGCCCTGGGCTTGCTGGCGGCGCCGAGGCTCGACCGGCACGGCCGGGCCTGGTGGGCGGCGTTCGTGGTCGCCTACGCGATCCGGGCTTCGGCCTGGATCGCCGGGGGGAACCTGCCGCTGGTCCCGGGGGATAGCTGCCATTACGTCGAGGTCGCCGCCTCGATCGCCCACGGCGAGGGGCCGGTCAAGCACTACGCCGACAGCTTCTTCATCGACTATCCGCCGATCAAGGAGAGTCGACCCGTCCTCGACGACTGGGCGACGCCGCTGTATTCAACCTTGCTGGCGGGGGCCTATCTCGCCCTGCGGATCGAGCCGGGGGCCGACCTGGAGCAGACCTTCGCCGTGGCGAAGGGCCTGAGCTTCGCGTGCAACCTCCTGACGCTCCCGGCCCTGTACTGGGTCGCCCGCCGCCGGTTGGGCCGGGACGTGGGGTTGGGGGCGATGGCGTTGCTGGCGGTCTTGCCGGTCCATGCCCTGTACGCCGGGATCGAGCTGCGCGAGAGCCTGGTCGGGCTGACGGCGGTCCTGGCGGTCGGGACCCTGGCCGAAGCCTGGGCGGCGCCCGGGCGGTCGCGGTGGGCCTGGGCGATCGGGGCCGGGGTCCTGGGCGGCCTGGCGATCCTGGCCCGGCACACGACGCTGGCCTTGATGGCGGCGGCGGGCCTGTACGGGCTGGTCGCCCACGGCCGGCGGGCCCGGGGCCCGCTGGTCGTCTGGGGCGCGGTCCTGTTGGCGGTCATCGCCCCGTGGGGGGTGGCGACGGCCCGGGCCTACGGGACGCCGTTCTACACGATCACCCAGCATTTCCGGCACACCTTCGCCTGGACGGTCCACCACACGACCCGGGGCATCCCCCGCGCGGCCGACTTCTTCACCCGGGCCAACGCCCCGACGATCGCCCGGGTCAAGGTCAAGTCGCTCCTCATCATCGTCGGCTATTCGACCATGATCCTCGGCCTGCCGACGGTCCTCCTGTTCGCACGCAGGTTGGCCCGGCCGGCGGGTCGCGACGGCCGCGACTTCGACCGCCTGGCGGCGACCCTGGCGCTGGGATTCGTGGCGGGGACGCTGGCCAACGTCGCCGACGTCGGCCAGGTCACGCAGCTCGGGCGGTACTACATGCCGCTGTTCGCCCTGATGCTGCCCACGGCCGTGGCCGGCTGGCGCGACTGGTCATCGGCGGTCGGCCTGCCGGCTCGCGCCCGCCCCTGGCTGGCCGCCGGGCTGGTCGCCCTGCTCTGGTCCGACCCCGCGTGGGCCCACGACGCGACCTGGTTCGCCGGGCCCTATCAGCTCCACTGGCCGGCGCTCCGGGCGGCCGGCGGCTGGGCCCGCGACCATCCCGAACTCGTCCCCCCCGGGGCCCGGGTCATGACCTGGTTCCCCTGGGAATTCCGCCTGTCCAGCGGCCGGACGACCGTCCTGTTGCCCCGGGCGATGTCCTTGAGCGCGTTCGAGGTCGCCCGGATCGCCGAGACGATCGAGCAATACGGCGTGACCCACGTCCTCTGGGGGTCGTTCGAGGCCCCGCCCCACGTCGACCCCGAGTTCTACGGCCCCGAGCTGATCCAGCTCCGGACGATCGCCGGGCTGGTGGATCGGCTCGAAATCTACCGGTCGCCGGATTCCCTGAGATTCCCGGTCCGCCTCTACCGCCTGACCCGAGGACCCCGATGAACGACCCGAAACCGGCGCCGGCCTGGTCGGTGGCCGGCCTGCTCCTGATCTGCGCGGCCGACCTCTGGTGGCGCGGCCATACCCTCGGGCCGACCGTCCGCGAGAGCCTCGGCTTCGCCCCGTACCCGGTCGTCGTCGGCGAGGCCGAGCCGCTCGACTGCGACGAGGCGGTCTATGCCTATGTCGGCCGGAGCCTGACCCGGGGACGGGTCCTGTATCGCGACCTGTCGGACAACAAGCCGCCGCTGGGCTATTGGATCTACGCCGGGGCGGTCGCCCTCGGCGGGGCCACCGAGACCACGGTCCGGTTGACGCCGGTCCCCTTCGTCTTGGCGACGATCGGCCTGGTCTGGTGGCTCGGCCTCCGGCTGGGCGGTCCGGCCTCGGCGTGCCTGGCGGCCTTCGTTTACGCGATCCTGAGCACCGACCCGTACCTCTTCGGCAACGGCGCCAACCTGGAACATTTCCTCAACCTGTTCGCCGTCGCCGGGCTCGCCGCGCTGGTCCGATCGTTCGATGCGCCCGGCCGCTGCTGGCTGGTGGCGGCCGGGGCCCTGGTCGCCCTCGCGAGCCTGGTCAAGCAGGTCGCCGCCTTGCACCTGCCGGTGTTCGCGGTCGCCTTGCTCGCGAGCGATCGAGGGGGCCGGAATTGGAGGGGGAAGTTGGGAGACCTGGCCGCGCTGGCCCTGGGGTTCGCGGGCCCTTGGGTGGCGGCCGTCGGCGTGCTCTGGCTCCAGGGGGCGGGCCCGGATGCGTTCGAGGACGTCGTCCGATACGGCTCGGCGCTGGCCCGGGACAAGGTCGCCGACCCCCGGGCCCCGTCCCCGATCGTCCGCTGGCTCACGGGCAACGCGGACCGCGGGGGCAAGCTCCCCTGGCCGTTCGGCGGGACGACGTACCTGGTCTGGTGGGGGGCCGGCTCCTGGCCGCTCTGGGCCGCCTCGGTCCCGGCGCTGGCTTGGCTGGTGGTCGGTCGCGGGGCCGACCGCTCGCGGCGGCTGGCGGCGGCCTGGACGGTCGCGAGCTTCGCGGAAGTCGCCTTGCCGGGCCTCTACTGGCAGCACTATTACCTGTTGCCGACGCCCGGCGTGGCCCTGGCCCTGGCGGCCTCGATGGCCGACGCCGGGCGGCTGGCCCGGTCGGGCCGGCTCGACCGCAAGCCGGGCCGGCTCCTGGCGGGGTCGGTCGCGGGCCTGGGCCTGGCGGCGGCGCTGGTCGGGACGGTCTCCCTCCAGGTCCGCGACTACCTGATGGTCCCGCCCGCGGAGTTGACGGTCCGCTACAAAGGGGGGTCGCAGTGGGTCGCGCTCCGCGAGGTCGGGCGGGAACTCGGCCGGATGACGAAGCCCTGGCCCGGGGCGACCCTTTATATCTGGGGATGGCACAGCCCGCTCTTGATCGAGTCCGGCATGGACAGCCCGACCCGGCACTTCTTCGCCGACCCCCTGCTCGAAGACTACGCCCGGGGACATCACCGCGACCACCCCCGGGTCAGGCCCCGGGTCGAGCGGATCATGCGCGACCTCGAAGCCCGCCCGCCCCTCGTGATCCTGACCGGACATCGACCGTTCCCCGCGCTCCGCCAATTCCTCAACCGGGGTTACCGCCGGGTGGAAATGCTGGGGACGGACGTCCGGTCGCCCGACGGGATCGGCCTCTGGGTCGACCGCGCTCACTTCGCCGCGTTCGAGGCGGCCGCCGGGCCGAACGCCGGGGTCGAGATCGCGCCCACGCCCACGCCGCCGCCGACGCCACCGCCGGCGATCGCCAGGTAACGGTCGCGGAGCCGGCCCATGATCGCCGCCCAGGTCTGGCCGGTCGCGTGCGACCGGGCCGAGGCCGCCATCTCGCGACGGAGCCCGGGCGAGTCGACCAGCCGGAGCAGGGCGGCCGCCAACTCCGAGGGGGGGGCGGTCGGCTCGACCAGGAGGCCGGTTTCCCCCGAGCGGACGATGTCCCCCACCCCCCCGGCCCGGATCGCCACCACCGGGAGGCCCGAGGCCAGGGCCTCCAGGACGACGTTGCCGAACGTCTCGGTCAGGCTGGCGAAGGCGAACAGGTCGGCCGCCGCGTAGTGGTCGGCCAGGTCTTCCCCGCCCTTGTAGCCGACGAACCGGGCGTTCGGGCCCATCCGGGCTTCCAGCTCCTCGCGGGCCGGCCCGTCGCCGACGAACAGGGACCGGACCCCGGGCCGGGCCTCGCCCACCGCCTGGAGGGCGTCGGCCAGGACCATCACGTTCTTCTCGGCCGCCAGGCGGCTGACGTGGCCGATCACCACGTCGTCGGGGCCGAAGCCCAGGGCCGCGCGGACCTCGGCCCGACGCGGGCGGTCGGGGCGGAACAGGCCGCCGTCGACCCCCCGGGGCCAGAGGACCAGCCGCTCGAACCCCCGGGCTTCGAGGTCCTCGATCGTGGCCCGCGACGGGACGTAGGTTTCGAGCGTCCGGTTGTGGAACCAGCGGAGGTAGCGCCAGACCCCGCGTTTGGCCCAGCCCAGCCGGTAATGGTCGCAGTACTGGTCGAAGTTGGTGTGGAAGCTCGACACCACCGGCAGCCCCCGACGGCGGCCGTGCCGGAGGGCGACCCAGCCGAGCGTGGCCTCGGTGGCGACGTGGATCAGGTCGGGCCGGAAAGCGTCGATCGCCCGGAGGCTCGGCCCGAACGGCGGGACCGGCACCCTCACCTCGCGGTAGAAGGGAAAAGGCCACGACGCGACGACCTGATGGTCCGGCCGCTCCGGCTGGCCGTAATCCGGGTGGATGACCTGGACCGAGTCGCCGGCCTGTTCGAGATGGTTGACGAGCTGGCCGAGGGTCCGCGAAACCCCGTTCACCTGGGGGGCGAAGGTTTCGGTCACCAGGGTCAGTCGCATGGGGCCACCTCGAAGACTCCGGCGGATGGCGCGATCGTCCTGCCCGTGGAGGATACCCGAAGAGGCTTGCCCGGTCATGTAAATCGTGTCAAACTCGCGTGACGTTGGCGGGAAGTCCCCCCCAACCGGCCCGACCCTCGCGACGAGCACCCCGCCCGTGAAACCCAACCCCGTCAAGAAGGCCCTCCGCGAGGGGAAGCCCCAGGTAGGCACCTGGTTGTCGCTCGGGAGCGTGGTCGGGGCCCGGTTCCTCGCCCGGTCGGGCCTCCCCTGGCTGACCGTCGACATGGAACACACCCATACCGACATCAACACCGCCGCCATGATGTTCGGCGCCATCGCCGACGCCGGGTGCGTGCCCCTGGCCCGGGTCGTCGAGGGGCGGCACGACCTGATCAAGTCGGTCCTCGACTGCGGGGCGATGGGGATCGTGGCCCCGATGGTCATGGACGCCGCCGAGGCCCGCGCGATCGTCGCCGCGACCAAGTATCCCCCCCGGGGGAACCGCTCGGTCGGCGGCGGCCTCCACGCCCTGAACTACGGGGCCAGCCCCGACGACTACTACGCCCGGGCCGACGACGAGATCCTGGTCGTGATCCAGACCGAGCATATCGCCGCCGTCGAGGTCGCCGACGAGACCTATGCCGTGCCGGGCGTCGACGCCGTCTTCGTCGGCCCCAACGACCTGGCCGCCTCGCTCCGGGGGCCCGACGGGTCGCCCCCGGCGCCGGCGCTCCTGGAAGCGACCTTGACCCGGATTCGCGAGGCCGCCGCCCGCCAGGGGATCGCCCCCGGCCTCCACGTCTTCTCGATCGACGACGCCCGCCGCCGCCTGGCCGAGGGCTGGCGATTCGTGGCGGTCAACAGCGAGCTGAAATTCATGGTCCAGGGGGCGGCCGACGTCGCCCGGGCGACCCGCCAGGACGGCCTGGGGACCGGCGACCAGGCGAAATACTGACCGGCCGGGTGTTCCCCGAGGGCCCCGGTCCTGCTCCAATGGCGGTCGGATCGGGGATCGTCGAAGGCTCCGGGCGCGGGACATTCATGGCGGTCGTCCTGATCGGGACCCTGGACACCAAGGGGCGGGAACTGGCGTTCGTCCGCGACCTCCTCCGGGCCGAGGGCCTGGAGACGATCGTCGTCGACGCCGGCTCGCAAGGGCCTCCCGCGTTCGCCGCCGACGTCGACCGCGCCGAGGTGTTCCGCCGCGCCGGGACCTCGGCCGCCGAGGTCCGGGCCCGGGGCGACCGGGGCGAGGCCGTGGCCCGGGCCGCCGAGGGGGTCGCGGTGATCATGGCCGGGCTGGACCGGGCGGGGCGGGTCGACGGCGTGTTCGGCCTGGGCGGGTCGGCGGGCACGGTGATCGGCACCGCGGCCATGCGGGGGCTCCCGTTCGGCCGGCCCAAGGTGATGGTCAGCACCCTGGCCAGCGGGCAAACGCGGCCGTTCGTCGGCGGTTCCGACATCGCCATGTTTCACCCCGTGGCCGACCTCGCCGGCCTGAACCGGCTCACGCGCGTCGCCCTGGCCAACGCCGCGCACGCCCTGGCCGCGATGGTCCGGGCCCCCCGGCCGGCCGAGCCCCCCGGGCCCCGCCGGCCGGTGGTCGCGGCGTCGATGTTCGGCGTCACCACCCCGTGCGTCGACCGGGCCCGGGGCGTCCTCGAAGCGGCGGGGGCCGAGGTCCTGGTCTTCCACGCCACGGGCGTCGGCGGCGAGGCGATGGAAGGCCTGATCCGCGACGGCGAGGTCGACGCCGTGCTCGACCTGACCACGACCGAGCTGGCCGACGAGCTGGTCGGCGGCATCCTGTCGGCCGGGCCGGATCGATTGGCGGCGGCCATCCGCCGGGGGCTCCCCCAGGTCGTCGGGGTCGGGGCGCTCGACATGGTGAACTTCGGCCCGCGGGCGACCGTGCCCGATCGGTTCGCGGGACGGACCTTCCACCCGCACAATCCGTCGGTCACCCTGATGCGGACCACGCCCGCCGAGAACGCCGCGATCGGCCGGAGGATGGCCGCGACCCTGGCCGGGGCCACGGCCGAGGTCGTCGTCCTGCTCCCCCTGGGGGGCGTCTCCGCCCTCGACGCCCCGGGCGGGTCGTTCCACGACCCCGGGGCCGACGCCGCCCTGTTCGCGGCCCTCCGGGACGGGCTCGCCGGCCACCCCCGGGTCCGGGTCGAAGACTTCGCCGGCCATGTCAACGACCCGGCGTATGCCGACCGGGCGGCGGCCCTCCTGCTCGGGATGTTGACGTTTCCCCCGCCCGTTGAGGACCCGCTCCCATGAACACGCTGACGAGGTCCGAGATCCTCGAAGGGTTCCGCCGCAAGGTCGCCGAGGGGCGGCCGATCATCGGCGGCGGGGCCGGGACCGGCCTGAGCGCCAAGTGCGCCGAGGCGGGCGGGATCGACCTGATCATCATCTACAACTCCGGCCGGTACCGGATGGCCGGCCGGGGGAGCCTGGCCGGCCTGATGCCCTACGGCGACGCCAACGCGATCGTCATGGACATGGCCCGCGAGGTCTTGCCGGTCGTCGAGCACACGCCGGTCCTGGCCGGCGTATGCGCCACCGACCCGTTCCGGATCATGGCGCACTTCCTCCGCGACGTCCTCGCGGCGGGCTTCGCCGGGGTCCAGAACTTCCCGACCGTCGGCCTCATCGACGGCCAGTTCCGCCAGGGGCTGGAAGAGACGGGCATGGGGTATCATCGGGAAGTGGACATGATCTCGGAGGCCCGCGCGATGGATCTCCTCACCTGCCCTTACGTCCACAACGAGGAGGAAGCCCGGCTGATGGCCGCCGCCGGCGCCGACATCCTCGTCCCGCACATCGGCCTGACGACCAAGGGGATGATCGGGGCGAAGTCGGCCCCCGACTTGCCTTCGGCCGCCCGCCGGGTCCAGGCGATGGCCGACGCCGCGTTCGCCATCCGCCCCGACGTCATCGTCCTCTGCCACGGCGGCCCGATCGCCGAGCCCGCCGACGTCGCCGAGGTGTTCCGGGCCACCCGGGGGATCGCCGGGTTCTTCGGCGCCAGCTCGATCGAGCGCCTGCCGACCGAGCCGGCCATCGTGGCCCAGGTCCGGGCCTTCGCCGATCTGCGGCCGAACCCGGCCCGCCGCTGATCGCTTCAGCCCCGCCCGGTCGCCTCGTCGTCGAACTCGTCCGACCACTCGATGTCGTGGCGGTCGTCCTCGGCGACGTCGCCCCGGCTCGCCGCCCCGGCCCCGTCGACCTCGACGGTCACGGTGACGATCGCGCGGCCCTCGGGCACGTAGTCGGGGAGCTGGAGGCAGACGTAACGGTCGGCCGCGACGTGGATCTCGGTCTGGTAGCGCATCGAAGGGCCTCGGTCGGATCGGCAAGAGAGGGAGGCGACTCTGGGCGATCATCCGGCCGGATCGGGCCCTTCGGCGTGAGGGTCCGCCGGGGGATCGCCGGCGGCGGCCCGGCCCAGGACCAGCGTCCGGGTCCGGCCTTCCTGGACCGTTTCCCCGCGCTGGTTGACCAGCCGCCGGCGCCAGACGACCAGGGCGCGGCGGCCTCGGGCCTTGGGCGTGACCGACTCGACCCGGCTGAGGACGTGGACGGTGTCGCCGATGGCGATCGGCCGGAGGAAGGCCCACTCGTCGATGGCCAGGAAGGCGATGGTGGCGACCCGGGGGGCGGTCGAGCCCAGGCCGCTGACGATCGCCAGGCCGAGCAAGCCGTGGGCCACCGGCCGGCCGAACGACCCGGCCCGCGCGGCCTCGTGGTCGACGTGGAGGGGGTTGAAGTCGCCGGAAAGCCCGGCGAAGGCCACCACGTCGGCCTCGGTCACGGTCCGCGCCGGGCTTTGCCACTCGTCGCCGAGGTTGAGGTCCTCGAAGGCGAGCGACGCGAGGGGATGGAACGCCACCGGACACCATCCCGGGTCGAAAGTCCGCCCCGATGGCCGCGGATCTTGTGGAAGTCGGGAAGATCGCGAACAATTGGGAATGAATTGTGCGAGTTGCCTGGCGGGTCGTCAAGCCAGGGTCGCCGCGTCGGCGGCCCCAAACCCGGGGGGATGCCCGGACCAATTGACGCTCGACGGGGTGATGGGTGGGCCGGGATGAGCCCGGTCCGGCCCCTTTTGAGGAGATCGCCCGCATGAATCGGCCCTTCCGTATCCTCGTCGCCGACGACGAAAAGCCGGTGGCCGCCGGCCTCCAAGGGCAGCTCGACGCCCTGGGCTACGACGTCGTGGCGGTGGTCCACGACGGCCACCACGCGATCGAAGTTTGCCGCCGGACCTTGCCCGACCTCGTCCTGATGGACATCGAGATGCCGGGGCTCGACGGGCTCTCCGCCGCCCGCCAGATCGCCCGGGACCCGGGCACGCCGGTCATCATCCTCACCGCCCACGGCCACCCCAACCTGATCGACCAGGCCGTCGAGGGCGGGGTCGTCCACTACCTGCTCAAGCCCGTGACCAGCCCCAGCCTCCACGCCGCGATCCAGGTCGCCGTCGCCCGGGCCCGCGAGGTCAAGACCCTCCGCGAGAACGTCAATACCCTGGAATTGACCCTCCGCGAACGCAAGGTCATCGAGCGGGCCAAGGGCATCCTCATGACCCGGCGGAACATGACCGAGCCCGAAGCGTTCCGGTTCCTCCAGCGGCAAAGCCAGGACCGGCGGATGCCGATGGCCAAGCTCGCCGAGTCGATCGTCCAGGCCGATGAACTCCTGGAATCGCCCCCCGGACCCGCCTGAGACCGCCGGCCCCCCGAGGCCCCAGGCCGCCGACGCGGCCCGGGCCGAGGCCGGGCGCCGAACGAATTCGGCCGGGCCGCCCGACTGGACCCTTGACCTCGACTCCGAGGCTAAGGTCGGTCTGTTCGCTGGAGCGAAGGGACTGGGGCGCTTCCCATCGAGAGGTCGCCGGGACGACCTCCGAGCGGCGGCGACGACCATCGGCCGGCCCGAGGCCACGCCGATTCGCCGGGAGAAACACCAAGATGACCACGCATGACGCAGGGTCGGTAGGACGCCCGATCGGGACCATGAGCGTCGCGAGCGGCCTCGCCGCGCTGATCGAAGGCCACATCACGCGCCGGGCGAGCGGTCGGATTCGCGACCTCCACGTCGTCTGCTCCGATGACCGGATCATCCTGACGGGCCGGTCGCGGACCTATCACGCCAAGCAACTGGCCCAGGAAGCCGCCCTCGACTTCGCCGAGGGGCACCCGACGCTGGCCAACCAGATCGTCGTGTGCTGAGTCGGCCCCGGCCGGCCGGGTCCCCGCGACCAGGGAGACGAGGCATGGACGCGGGACCCGACGCCGACCTGCTCGACGCGATCCTGGCGAACCTCGGCCGCGAAGTTCGCCGCCCGCTCGACCAACTCCAGGCCGCGCTCGATCGGCTCCTCGACGACGCCGCCGACCCGAGCTCCGAGGCCGAGCGGGCCCATGCCCGGACCATGATCCAGCTTTGCGAGGACCTCCGCCGACTCACCGCCGAGACCCTGGGCCCGCGAACGCCCGCCGCCGGGTGACCGGCCGGGTCGCGGCCGGCTCGGACCCGGAGGGATCTCATCCCTCGATCGGCTCGACGCAGAGCCGGAGCATGGTCCCTTCGCCGGGGACGCTCCGGAGCGCGAGCGTCCCCTTGTGGCGGCGCCAGATCCCGTTGGCGATGCTGAGGCCGACGCCGATGTGGCCGTTCTTGGTCGTGAAGAACGGCTCCACCGCGCGTTCCAGGACCTCGGCGGTCATCCCCCGGCCCGAATCGCGGATCTCCAGGGTGACCCAGCCCCGGGGGTCGAGGGTGGTCGAGAAGCCGAGGCGCATCGAGTCGTCTACCATCGCTTCCATCGCGTTGGCGACGAAGAAGTCGAGCATCGACCGGAGGTGCCCGGCGTGGCCCCGGATCGGAGGGACCGGCGCGAGGTCGGCCGCCCACTCCACGCCCGGCGGGCCCGCCGCCCGCTTGGCCTCGACGTAGTCGGCGACGAGGCGGTCGAGCGTCACCGGCTCGTCGCCGATGTGGGTGATCGGCCGCGTGTAATCGATCAGGCGACGCGCCACCGTGGCGGCCTCCAGCGCCGTGTTGATGATCGCGTCGGCCAAGGCCGCCGGGTCGACGGGGACGGTCATGGCCATCTTGATCCGCATGATCTCGGCGTTGCTCACGATGGCGCTGAAGGCATTGATGACGTGGTGGCCCACCCCCGACGCAAGGTGTCCCAGGCCGTTCAAGGCTTCGGCGTCCGTCGATAGATCGTGTTCACTCATGGGGGGCCTTTCCACAACTCCGAAGGAGGTCGGATCGTCCCGGCCTCGCGATCAGCGGACGATCCGGGCTTCGACCCAATCGGCGCTGTCCTGGACGTCGCCCCGCTCGCCGAACTCGGTGATGAGCACCAGGACCTTGCCGCCCTCGATGTCCACGTCGACGGCCCGGGGCGGCTCGCCGACCCCCATCGGCGGCGACTCGAACCGGGTCTTGCCGTCGAGGACCACCTTGAACGCGACGTTGCCCAGCGGCCCCGCCTGGTCGTCGAGCCCGACCAGCGCCTGGAATCGCCGGGCCTTGGGCTCCAGCCGGTAAGCCAGGAGCGTCCGGCTCTGGGTGCCCAGGCCCCGGTCGTAGGTCCGCTTGCCGAGCCGGAGCGGCTGCCCGGCCACGCTCAGGTCGCGGCGGAACGGGCGGGTCGGCCCGACGTAAGCTTCGTAGAGGAATCGGTCGGGCTCGCGGTCCGACAGGTAGGCGACCGAGGCGTTGAGGACGTGGACCTGGGCCAGCTCGCCGAGGGGGACCCGGATTTCGGCCAGGAACCGGGTCGTGCCGATCACGAGTCCCCGCTCGACCCGGAGGTCGCTCATCCCGAGCCGGGAGCCGTCGACCAGCGTCAGCTCGAAGAACGGGCCCTTGGGCCGCCGATAGTCCACCTGCTTGGGATCGAAGCCGATCGCGTCGACCCCCTTGCGGTCCAGCTCGATCCGGCCCGACGCCGGCTGGAAGGCGACCTTCTTCTCGTCGATCCGCGACAGGAGCCCCGGGACCTTGTCGCCGTTGGCCAGCCAGAGGATCTCCGAGTCGCGCGGCTCGGATCGGACCCGGGCCACCAGGGCCTCGGCGCCGTCGGGGTCCCCGTGGACTTCCAGGATCAGGCCGAGGATGCCGTCGAGCGGGATGCCCAGGTTTTCCAGGGCGGTGGAGTGGACGTCGAGCTTGGCCTCGCCCGACGACCCGACCCGGCAGCGGACCAGGCGGTCCCCTTCGGGGAAGACGACGATCCCGCCCCCCTCGTTCCGGGGCGGCGGCGAGGCCCCCTCGCGGGTCAGCTTGACCAGGCGATCGAGCGGGACCGACCGCTCGCCGTCGGGGCCGACGTCGAGGACCAGCCCCGCCTTCTCGCCGAGCTGGCGAATCCGGCCGGTCGCGACCACCCCGTCGGTCCCCAGGGCGGCGAACGTCGGGTCGGACGGGACCGAGGCCACCGCCGGCGATTGGGCGGCCGCCGCGCGGGGCGGGGATGCGACCATCCCGGTGAAGCCGAGGACGAGGAGCCAGCGAGGACCGATCATCGACGAACCGCCCCCGCGTTCAGCGTTGGAAGATGGGCAGGAAGTTGTTGGGCATCTGGAGGATGATCAGGGCCATCGCCGTCCCATACTCGTTGCAGATGCTGTCCTGCCAGAAGCCGGCCGGGAGCTGGCGGCGGGTCAGCTCGTCGCGGATCGCCGGATACCAGACGTTCCAGTCGTCGCCGCCGCGGATCCACATCGCCTGGGCCGCGTAGTAGTGGCCGTAGTAGTAATGGCTGTACCGCTGGCCGAACTTGATCTCGGGCATGAATTGCTTGAGATAGTCGACGGCGTGATCGATCTCCTTGGAGTCGTAGACCGCCGCGCTGTACAGGGCGACGACCCCGGCGGCGGACCGAGGAAAGGCGCTGGCGCCGCCGCCGATCATGTACCGGAAGCCGCCGTCGGAGTTCTGGGATTGCTTGACGTAGCGGATGCAAGCGTCGACCGTCTCCTTGGGGACGAAGAGGCCGGCGTTCCGCGCGGCGCGGAGGGCGTTGATCTGGCAGATGGTCACCGACAGGTCGGCGTCGCGGCGGACCGGCTGGTACCGCCAGCCCCCTTCGAGGTTCTGGGTGTCGATGATGAGCCGGACCGCGTTGGCGAGCTTCTCGCGGATCTCGGGGTTCCGGGTCATCCCGTAGGCTTCGGCGAGGAACAGGGTCCCGAAGCCGTGCGAGTACATCGGGCCGTGGGTCCCCGCGTTGGGGACGGCGATGAATCCCGACGGGGCCGTGTTGTCCATCACGTACTTCAGGGCCCGCTCGATCTGGCCGCCGTAAGGCCCCCGGCCCGGGCTGGAGCCGCTGCTCATGAAGGCGATCCCGGCCACGCTGGTCACGGCGATGTTGCCCCGATAGGCGCCCGACCCGAACGAGCCGTCGGAATTCTGCTGCTTGGCGAGCCAGGCCATCCCGGACTCGATCGCGCGGTCCGTCTCCGGCGTGACCAGCTCGGCCGTCCCGTCGGGGACGTCGCCCCGGCGCGGCTCACCGAAACCGCCCGGCTCCTTGGCCTCGGCCGGGGCGGCCGGCCTGGGGGGCGCCGGGGGGGCCTGGGCGACGGCGGCCTCGGGGCCGAAGCCCGCCAGGCCGGAGGCGAGGGCCCAGGCGGCGAGGCATCCGTTCCGCTTGGTGGTGGCGGTGGGCATCGGCTTCAATTCTCCCGGGACGACGCGGTTTTCTTGCCGAGCGACAGGTAATACAGGCGGATCAGGTCTTCCTTGGTCGGCAACGGGACCTCGTTGAGCACGTTCGCCATGTCGTCGCGGACCTGGGCCGGGAGCTGGCCCCAGATCTCCTTGGCGATCTCGACCCGGGCGCCGGGCGGCTTGGGCTTCTCGGGCCGGGACTTGTTCGCGCCGTCGCCGGTGGCTCCTTGCTGGTTGGACTGGCCCCCCGGCGGGCCGCCGGGCTTCTTGCCCTCGCGGAGCATCTTGAGCCCCTGCGACTGGCTCGGCGAGTTCTTCATCTGCTCGATCAGGGTGTCGAGGTTCTTGACGATCTCGGTCTGCTTCTTCCGGGTTTCCTCGCCGGTGTCGGGCTTGCCGAGGCGTTCCTCGACGTCGCGCATCTCCTTGACGATGTCGCCGAGCGGGCCTCCGCCCTCCTGGCCCGGTCCCTGGCCCTGGCCGGGCTTCTTGTCGCCGGGCTTCTTGGGCTTGCGGCCGGTCTTCTCTTCGAGGAGGTCGTCGAGCTTCTTGGCCTCGCCTTCGAGCGGGTCGGACTTCTTGTCGCCGCCGGCCTTGGGGGGCGTCGGCCGGTCGTCGGGGGCGCCGGGGCCCCCGCCGGGCTTCTTGTCGTCGGGGGCGGGGGCGTCCTTGGTCTGGCCAAGCCCTTCCAGGAGCTTGTCGAGGCCCTTGTCCTCGGCGGGGACCTCGCCGGCGGGCTTGGCGGGGTCGGCCTTGTCCTTCTCCTTGGCGGGGGCGGGCTTGGCGTCCTCGATCTTGTCGAGGAGCCGTTCGAGCCCTTCGTCCTTGGGCTTGTCCTTGTCCTGGGCGTGGGCGGGCGACGCCCAGGTGAGGCCGAGGCCGATCGAGGCGGCGGCCAGCGCCGCGACGATCCACGAATGCGTCGAGGTCATGGTCAATCCTCCCCGTCGTCTTTCTTGGGCCGGGTCAGGTCGCGGACGAGGTCGGCCAGGAGGCCCTGGTCCTCGTGGAGCTTGTCGAGTTCGGCGGCCTGTTCGGCGTCGAGTTCCTTGCCGCGTCGCCGGAGCTCGTCGAAGTATTCGGTCCGCTCGTTGAGTTCCTGCTGGAGCGACTTGAGGACCTTGATCTGGGCCGAGGCCGGGATGCCGTCGCCCCCGCCGGCCCCGCCCCCGCCGGGCTGCTCCCCGCCCGGGGGCTGCTGGCCGCCGGCCCCGCCCTTGGCCTTGTCGGGCTTGAGCGAGTCGATGAGCAGCTTGATCCGGGTGGCGGCGAGCTTCTCGGCGCGGAGGGTGGGGTCGTCAGTCTTCAATCCGTGCAACCGTTGCGCCGAAGCTTCCATCGCCTCGGCCGCCTTTTTGAGGTTGAGGGTGAAGATCGGGGCCCCCTCGCCGAGCTTCTCGGACAGCTCGGCGACCTCGTCCTTGATCCCGGCCTGGACCCGGCCGAGGCCCCGGACGCCGTTGGCCTGGTCGCGGGACAGCTTGCCGCCGTTGTCGGCCTTCATCTTCTCGTAGCCGGCGGTCTCGGGGACCATCTTGTCCTGGCGTTCGCCGACGGACTTGAGGGCGTCGGCGATCTTGGCGATCTGCTCCATCGCGAGCTGTTCCTCGGCCTCCTTGCGGACGTTGGCGACTTCCTCCTGGGCCTGCTTGAGGTCCTTGAGGGCGTCTTCCTCGTCGCCTTCGGCCTGCTCGCCCTGGTCCTGCTCCATCCCTTGCTGGGCCTTGGCCATCGAGTCGGCGGCCTTGGCCCCGGCCTTGGCGCCGGCCTCGGCGTTGAGCTTGGCGAGCTTCTGGAGCTGCTTCTTCAGCTCGTCCTGGATCTTCTGCTGCTCCTTGGCGAGCTTCTTGAGTTCCTCGGCCCGCTTCTGGGGGTCGGGGTTGGCCCGGGCCTGCTGGGTCTTCTTGAGGTTGGCGGCCTGCTGGTCGCGGAGGTTCTTGAGGTCGGCCTCGGCCTTCTTCAGTTCGGCGACGAGCCGGGCCAGCTCGCGTTCGTGGCGATTCTGGATGGCGTCGACGAGGTCCTTGAGGTCGCGGCGGGCCTGGGCCTGGCCGGCCTGGGCCTGGGCCATCTGGTTCTTGTCGAGCTGGTCGGCGGCCTCGCCCATCTTGCTGGCGGTGCCCCGCTGGCGGCTCTTCTGGGCGGCCTCGCGGAGCGCCGAGGCGGCCAGGGGGTCGGTCGGTTCGAGCTTGGCGGCCATCTCGTCCATCTTGGCTTCGAGCTTCGCGAGCCGCGAGGCGGCCTCGTTCTGCTTGGCGGCGAGGTTGGCCAGGTCGGCTTTTTGCTCGGGCGCGAGGGCGTCCTGGGCCTTGCCCGCCATGTCGGGGCGGGCGGCGAGCTCGGCCGCCTGCTTCATGGCCTGTTCCTGCTCCTTGAGCAGGGCGTTGGCCTCCTTGGCCGCGGTCCGGACGGTGTCGAACTGGCCGAGGCCGGCGGCCATCTTCTCCAACTCGTCGACGATCGCCTTCTGGTTCCGCTCGGCCTCGGCCAGCGCGGCCTTGGGGGCGGCCGACGGCCGCTGGTCACTCTTCGGTTGAGCACCTTTCGCCTGGGCCCCTGCCTGGCCCTTGGCCGGTTCGCCGGCCTGGCCTTTGGCTTGATCGCCAGCCTCGGCTTTCGCCGGTTCGCCGGCATGAGCCTTGGCCGGTTCGCCGGCCTGGCCCTTCTTCGGAGTATCGGCTTGATTCTTGGCCTGTTCGCCGGCCTGAGCCTTGGCCTGGTCTCCGGCGGCGGGGTCTTGTCCGGCCTTGGGGTCGGCCGGGTTGGGGGCGGGTTCGGGGGCTCCGGGCTGGTCGAGTTGCTTGGTCGCGCGGGTGAGGGCCTGCTCGGCGGGGCCGAGGTGGCGGTCCTTGATCCTCTGGACGGCGTCGCGGAGTCCGGCCATCTGGCGGTCGGCGTCGGGGTTCTCGGCCTTGAAGTCGCGGGCGTCCTGCTGGAACTGGCGGATCTTCTGGTCGAGGCCGTCGGAGCGGTTGGTCACGCGGTTGTTGACCTGGCGCTGGATGATCTCGGCGTTCTTGACCTGGTCGCGGGCCGGGTCGGCGAGCTTGTCGGTCTTGTCGAGGGTCCGGAGGGCGTCATCCACCGGGGTCTTGGCCTGCCTCTGGATCGCGAGGACGCGGTCGACCTCCTCGCGGATGGCCCGCTGCTGGTCTTCGAGCTGGCGGTCGATCTCTTCCTTGGAAACGATCCGGAGCCGGATCTCGCGACTCTTGCCGATGTTGGGCCCCTTGCGGTTGTCGAAGTCGCGGGCCTCGGCGTAGAAGGTGATGACGGTCCCGGGCTGGAGGTCCTTGAGCGGGGCGAGGTCCCATCGATAGGCGACGGCCTGATGGCGGACGGGGCCGGCCTCGGCGACGGGCTCGGGCGGGGCCCAGAGGGGGATGACAGCCTCGGTGGCCGGCTCGGAGCCGCCCGCGGCGACCTTGTAGACCAGGCGGACGAGCTGAATCCCGTAATCGTCGTCGACGGTGATCCCGATCGGGATCGTGGCCCCGGCGGGGACGTCGCGGTCGTGCGAGGGGTCGTCGATCGTGACCTTGGGGGCCTCGTCCTTGATCGCCCGGACGTCGAACCGGACGACCTCCTGGCCGGTGAAGCCCTCGGTGTCCTTGAGTTCGACCCAGAACGGCTGCGACTCCTTGACCTCGAACGCCGTCGCCAGCTCCCGGCCGGTCGGGTCGATCGTCACTCTTTCCCGGGCCGCCACGTCCCCCCGGCGGAGCGTGGCCGCGGCGATCGGCTTGTTCGCCCGGCCTTCGAGGCGGACCTCGGTCCCCTCGACGGCCCGGACCTGGGTGTTGCCCGGGGCCAAGACCTGGGGCGAAAGCCGGGTGTAAGCCGGCGCGACCAGGCGGACCGCCACCCGGTCCAGGACGGGGGGCGGGACGACGGCGACCTCGATCGGGTCGGTCGCGTCGTCGCCGGCCTCGACCTGGAACGTGAACGGGCGGGCCACCGCGTCGACCCGGCCCCGGAACGTCCCGTCGTCGGCCGGCCGGAGCGGCTCGGTGCCGGCCTCGCCGCCGGCGAATCGGTAGGTGACCCGGGCCGTCGACGGCATCCGCTCCCCCTTGCCCACGGCCACGGCCAGCGCGAACGGCATGCCCCGGGCCAGCTTGCGCGGGGTCGAGTCGAGCACGGTCAGGTGGGTGACCCGGGGCCACTGGTCCGAGCCGTAGGGGTGGAACAGGCGGCGGAGCGCGATCCCGCTCAATTCGGGCTGGGTGGCGCAGGCGGAGGCGCCGATCGCCAGGAGCAGGGTCGCCCACGCGGCGGCCTTGCGGGCGGCCCGGGGGTCGGCGGCCTGGCGAAAGTCGATCGCCTCGACCTGCGCGAGGGTCTGCTCGACGGTGGCGTCGCGGAGGGCCCGCGACCCCCGGCCGTCGTCGTCGATGCCCGGCGGATGGCGGAGGAACTGGACGGTGCTGGCCAGCCGGTCGTTGAGGCCCGGCCAGCGGTCCTCGATCCGCAGGGCGATGTCGAGGTCGGCGAACTTCACGACCAGCGGCATCAGGACCCGGCGGATCGCCAGATACGCCCCCAGCCCGATCAGGCCGAGGAGCAGGACGAGGCGGACCCCGGGCGTGAAGTGCATCAGCCAGTCGGCCGAGCCCGCCGCGAGCAACCCCGCCGCCAGCCCGAAGGCGAGCCAGCTCAGGCCGTGAAGCGCCAGCAGTCGGCGCACCTGGCCGCGCAGGGCGGCTATCCGAGCGTCGATGGGACCACGCACCGCGGCACCCTCCCGCCTGGCGATCGGGCCAGGCACCACGCGACCGCCGGGGGGGCAAACCGTCCCCATCCGGCCCTTGAGGTGAGATCATACCATTTGAGCGCGTTTCCGGAGAACCCACTCCGCCACCAACAAGGTCAGGAACAGGGCCAGGACCGGCCAGGTGTTCCAGAGCGGGATCGGCGGGTCGGTGTCGAGCGGGACCTGCTGCGGCGGGGGCAGGTCCTTGAGCAGCGAATCGGCGTCGGACGGGACGTAGAACTTGCCGCCGGAAAGGGTCGCGGCGCGGGCCAGCTCGGGCTGGTTCATCTGGGTCCGTTCCCGCTCGCCGGCGGGCGGGTCGACCCCGAAGCTGGTCGAGGGCAGGCCCCCTTCCAGGACCGGCGGGGGGAGGAGGCGAACTTCATATTCCCCCTCGATCGCCTGGGGGATGACCCCCTCGAACAGGTTCCGCGTCCCCGGGGCGGCCTTGAGGGCGAGCCGCCGCGAGCCGTGGCCCCGGCGCTCGACCTCGACGGCGACCTCGCCTCCGCTCGGGGCGTCGCCCGGGTTGGGGAAGCGGACCTTGATCTCGACCGGCTGGCTCCGGAGGTAGCGGCGGCGCTCGGTCCGGACCTCGGCCTTCTTCTGGCCGAGGATCTTGGAGCGGGCGAGGAACCGGATCGTCTGGATCCAGAACCGGCCGAAATAGCGGTCGCCGACCCGAAACCGCCACCGCCAGGTGTCGTCGACCGCGTGGAACATGGCCTTGCCCGACCCGATGATTTGGTACGTGAACAGCGGCAACGGGCCGTCGGCGCCGGCCTTGGTCGGGTGCTCGGCCAGGACCACCGCGGCCGGCTTCTTCCGGGGGGTCTCGAAGTACCAGAGGAGTTCGGGCAGGGTCGCCCAGATCCGGGCGCTGGTGATCTCGTCGTCGCCGAACCGGAAGATCGGGCTGGCCCGCCCCTCGACCGTCAGGGCGGGCCGGAAGCTGGCGATCACGCCGGCCACCGCCGTGGGGTTGCGGGCCTCGGCCAGCTCGATCGGCAAAAGGGGTTCGAGCGGCGTGCCCTTGTAGGCCAGCGGGTTGGACAGCTCGCCGGCGACGAACAGGAGGCCGCCCCCCTTGTCGGTGACGAACTCGGCGAGGTGGCTCATCTGCGAGTTGCTGAGGAAGCCGGGGTCGACGTCGCCGAGGATCACCACGTCATAAGCGAACAGGTCGTCCTTCGACGAGGGGAAGGTCGGCAACGCCGCGCGGTCCTGGTTGCTGTACTGGGGGTCGGACGACTGGAGGACCACGTTGAGGTCGATCGACTTGCTATCCCGGTCGAGGAAGGTCTTGAGGTAGCGGAATTCGTAGCGGGGCTCGCTGTCGACGTAGAGGACCTTGAGCCGTTCCTCGCGGACGGTGATGGTCTTCTCGATCCGGTTGTTCTCGGCCTGGAGCTCGCGGGGCTTGGCGTCGACCTCGACGATGTACGTCACCGGCCCGGTCTGCTTGGGGCGGTGGCCGATCTCGATCCGGGTGGGCTGGCCGTCGGGGGGGGCGGGGATCTTGATCGACTCGACTTCCTTGGTGGCGTTGGGGTCGGTCGGCGTCGGGGCCCGCTGCTTGAGGCGGACGGTCAGCTCCTGCTTGGCGAACCCCCGCGAGGTCAGCTTGGGCTGGAACCGGACGAGGTCCTCGACGAAGACGACGTCGTCGACCAGCAGCTCGGAAAGCTCGAGGTCGCGCGGGGCGTCGGGGTCGCCCAGGCCGATCGGGTAGAGCGGGACCCCCTTGCGGGCGGCGAACTCGGCGGCCTTGGCCACCGTCTCGCCGTCGGTGGTCTGGCCGTCGGTGAGCAGGACGATCGCCGTCGGCGGGACGCCACGGAGTTCGGTCAGGACCTGGCGGACCCCCGCCCCCAGCCGCGACTGGTCGCCGCCGGCCTCGACCTGCTTCAGCTTCGCCAGCGCCGGGGCGACGTCGGCCGGCTTGTCGATCTCGGCCAGGGGGCGGGCGGTGTTGGACACGAGGTAGAGCCGGACCCGGTGCTTCTTCTGCAACTCGCGGAAGATCGCGCCGTCGTCCCGGGCCAACAACCCCTGGGCCAGGCCCAGGCGGTCGACCTCGGGGTGGCCGGCGGCCTTGGCCAGGTCCGCCGCGATGGCCTTGGCCTTGGGGTCGGCATACTGGTCGACGACCTGCTGGCTCGCCGAGTCGTCGACCATCACCACGAAGTACGGCAAGCCCGTCCGGTCGACCGACAGGACGGCCTCGGTCAGCATGAACAGGGCCAGCCCCACCAGGGCGATCCGCAAGCCCGCCAGGAACATCTTGAACGGGAGCGAGGCCGACCCTTCGCGGCGATACAGCCAGACGATCAACGCCGCGCAGCCGATGACGACCAGGAGCGTCGGCCCCTGAGCCAGCGGCTGCTCGGCCCGGACCCGGACGTCGAACGACTCGCCGACTCCCGCCGGCATCACGCCCAGTCGATCGGCCAGGCGTCGGAGCAACCAATCCATTCGCGATTCTCGACGGGGTGAACGGTCGGCGGTCAATTGTCGGACTAATCACCAACCACTCTTCCCGCCTAGCCATGATGCCCGAACCGCCAGGCGGCGATGGACTCGACGATCAGCATGACGAGCAGGGCGTAGAGCAGGGGGCGGTGGAGTTCGCCCCGGCGGGCGACGGCGGCGGAGTTGCCGGTCAGGTCCCTCCAGTTGGTGAAGTAGGCGAACTTCCAGCCGGGCACGGCCTCGGCGAGGGCGACGCGGTCGAGCTTGGCCGGGTCGGACTCGGCGGGGTCGGGGTTGGCGGCGAAGAGGGCCTCGACGGCCAGGGGCGGGCCGATCCGGGCCCGATAGGCGCCGGACAGGTCGGTCTCCTCGAAGTGGAACAGGCTGACGTCGCCGGCGGCCTTGACCTTGGACGGCTGGCGGGCCTCGTCGGGTCGGGTGACCTCGACGCTCGCCCCCGCCGCGGCGGCCGGCAACGCCTGGTCGAGCGGCTGGCCGACCCGGACGTTCCGCTCGGCGATCCGGCCCGAGGCGGCCTCCAGGATGATCGCTTCCATGATCGGCGGATAGCTCGGGTGGAGCGGCCAGGAGGTCCAGCCGACGTCGGCCGACGTCGCCACCTGGATCACCTTGCCCCGGTGGCGGGGCATCTCGATCACGGCCGGGTCGCCGGTCTCGAACGCCAGGGCCACCTGGGCCATCGATCGCCGGTCGTCGGGGACCTTGAGCTTGTGGTACTGCCGGGTCTTGGCGCCGGTGAGGCCGGCCAGGACGTTGGCCGGGGCCCCCTGGAACGGGTTGACGATCGGGTGCTTGTAGTCCTTGGCGTCGAGGTCGAACGCCCCTTGATTCGCCTTGGCGTCGCCGACGATGCCGACCAGCTCGGCCGGGAGCAGGCCCTTGCCGGCGGCGAAGAGCTGCTGGTTGTAGTTGTCGGCGACGACCTGATCCCCCCCGAAGACGACGACTCCGCCCCCTTGCTTCAAGTAGGCGTCGAGCGTCGCGACCTCGGCCGGGGTGAACTGGGCGATGTTGCACAGGGCGACGGCGTCGAACGGGGCGAGGTCGCGGGTCCCGAGCTGCGACTCGTTGACGACGGTGGTCCTGATCTGCGAGGGGGAGCCGGCCGACTTCTCCTCGGGGCTCAGGGCCTGGGCCAGGTAATCGGTCTCGGCCTGGAACGGCTCGGCCTTGGGGCTCCCGTCGACGAGCAGGACCGCCAGCGCCTCGCGGACCGGGACGGCGATCCGGCGGCGGTTGTCGATCGGGAGCGGGTCGTCGTCGATCCGGACCTCGACCAGGTGGTCGCCCGGCGTGGCGAAGTTGGGCAGAAAGGCGAACGTGGCGTCGGCCCCGACGCCCAGCTCGGGGACCGACTGGTCGGGGCCGAGCTGGCCGTCGATCAGGAGCCGGGCCTTGAGGTCGTGGGCGGCCTTCGGGCCGAAGTTGCGGACCGTGGCGATCACCTTGGGGGCCGGGCCGTTGGCGGTCACGACCGGGGTTTCGAGCCGGAGGTCGGTGACGGCCCGGTTGTCGCCGCCGTCCTTGCCCAGGTCGATGACGACCGACTGGGCGTGCCGGGCTTCGAGCTTGGCCGTCGCCCGCCGGAGCGCGTCGGCCCCGTCGCCCCCCTTCCGCCAGCTCGCCGCCTGGAGGTCGGTCAGGAAGATCACCTCCTTGCGGGGGACCGTCGAGACTTCGAGGACCCGGTCGACGGCGGCGAACGTGGCCACGAGGTCGGTCCCGCCGTGACTCAGGGCGATCGCGTCGACCTCCTTGAGGACCTCGGCCTGGTTGGCCGACGGCGAAGCGTCGCCGACGACCACGCGGGGCGGGTCGCCCATCAGGATGATGCTCAGGACGTCGCCCCGCCGCGAGTCGCGGACCAGCTGCGCCGCCAGCGACTTGGCCTGCTCGAACCGGTTCTTGTCGGCCGGGACGTACGCCATGCTCATCGAGCCGTCGAGGACCAGGACCCGGTGGGTCCGCTGCCCGGGCAGGGAGATCGCCCCCAGGCTTTCCAGGAACGGCTTGGCCATCGCCGACACGACCAGGAGCACCACCAGGGTCCGGATCAGCAACAAAAGCCACTGCTCGACCTTGACCCGCCGCTGGTTCTTGCGGAGCGCCGCGACCAGGAACCGCATGGCCGCCCAGCGCATCTCGCGGTACTTCCGGCGGTTCAGGAGGTGGATCAGGATCGGCAGCGACGCCGCCGCGATCCCGAACTGGAGCAGCGGGAGGTTGGCGAAGCCGAGCGCCCACAGGACCGGGAGGTGCACGTCGTATCCTCTCAGGAAATCTCAGGGCGCGGATTTCAGATTTCAGGAAGGATCAGGGTCGAGGTTCGCTGTCGGGAATCGGGAATCGGGGATCTGCGATCCCTACCGGACCCGGAGCGACCGCGACGCGAGGTAGCTCGACAGGGGGCCGTCGAGGTCCTGGTCGGTCCGGAGCGGGACGTAATCGATGTCGATCGACTGGCAGCCGCGCTTGAGGTCGTCGAGGAACGCGCGTAGCTCGGCCTGATAGGCCTTGCGGAGCCCGTGGGGGTCGGCGATGAGGTCGGGCGCGCCTTCCATCCCCTTGAACAGGGTGGTGTCGCGGAACGGGAAGTCGACCTCGGCCGGGTCGAGGACGTGGAACACGATGACCTCGTGGCGGCGGTGGCGGAGGTGCTTGAGCCCGGCGATGATCCGCGGGACCTCGTCGAGGAGGTCGGACAGGACGACCACGACGCCCCGCTTCTTGAACCGCTCGGCCAGGTCGTTGAAGACGACGCCGATGTCGGACTTCTCGCGGGCCGGGGTGACGTCCATCACCCGGAGCATCTCCTTGAGGTGCGACGGCTGGCCCGACGGCTTGACCAGGCGGCGGACCGCGTCGTCGAACAGGGCGATCCCGATCGAGTCCTGCTGGCGGAGGACCATGTACGACAGCGCCGCGGCCACGAACTGGGCGTACTGGAGCTTGGACACGTTGCCTTCGGAGGCATAGGCCATCGACTCGCTCGTGTCCAGGAGCAGGTACGTCAGGAGGTTGGTCTCCTCCTCGTACTGCTTCAGGTAGAACTTGTCGGTCTTGGACCAGACCTTCCAGTCGACGTGGCGGATGTCGTCGCCGGGGACGTATTCGCGGTGCTGGGCGAACTCGACGGAGAAGCCGTGATAGGGGCTGGCGTGCAGCCCCGCGACGTACCCCTCGACGATCATCCGCGCCTGGAGGTCGAGCCCTTCGAGGCTAGCCAACGTGCGCGGATTTAAAAATCTTTGGTAGTTTTCCACTCTGCTCGGCCTCGCGCTCGTCGACGGGGACGTGCTTGATCAGGCGGGCGACGATGTCGTCGGGCTTGAGCCCTTCGGCCTCGGCGTTGAAGTTGGTGACGATCCGGTGGCGGAGGACGGGGCCGGCCACGGCCCGGATGTCCTCGGTCGAGACGTAGTAGCGGCCGTACAGGACCGACCGCGCCTTGGCCGCGAGCACCAGGTACTGGCTGGCCCGGGGCCCGGCGCCCCAGCTCACGTAGTCGCGGATGAACTCGGGGACGTCGTCCTGCCCCTGGCGGGTCGACCGCGCCAGGCGGACGGCGTAGCGGGCGACGTGGTCGGCCACCGGGACCTTGCGGACGATCTCCTGCAATTCCAGGATCTCGGACCCGTTGAGGATCTTGGTCACGACCGGCTTGGCCGTCGAGGTCGTCAGCCGGACGATCTCGAATTCCTCGGCGGCGCTCGGGTAATCGACCTTGATGTTGAGCATGAACCGGTCGAGCTGGGCTTCGGGGAGGGGATACGTCCCTTCCTGCTCGATCGGGTTCTGGGTGGCCAGGACGAAGAACGGGTCGGGCAATTTGTGCCGCTCGCCGCCGACGGTGACCTGGCGCTCCTGCATCGACTCCAACAGCGCCGCCTGGGTCTTGGGCGGGGTCCGGTTCACCTCGTCGGCCAGGACGATGTTGGCGAAGATCGGGCCGCGGAGGAACTTGAACTGGCGGACGCCGGTGGCCTTGTCTTCCTGGATCACCTCGGTCCCGGTGATGTCCGAGGGCATCAGGTCGGGCGTGAACTGGACCCGGTTGTAGGTCAGGTTCAGGGCGTCGGCCAGGGTGTGGATCATCAGGGTCTTGGCCAGGCCGGGCACGCCGATCAGGAGGCAGTGGCCGCGGGCGAAGATCGCGATCAGGAGTTCTTCGAGGACGTCCTGCTGGCCGACGATCACCTTGCCCATCTCGGCCTTGAGCCCGGCGAAGGCGGCCTTGAGCCGCTCGACGGCGGCGATGTCCTCGTGGGGCAGGGGTTGGCTGGGGGTTTCTTCGGCCACGTTCGTCTCCTTGATGGTCGTCGTTCGCGAATCGCGGCCGGGCGGGCCGTCGGGTCGGCCCAGGAGCCAGGTTAACGGGACGCCTTCGGGCCGTCTATGACTTGCCGGTCGCCTAGGGCCCAGAGCCCCCCCTGGGTCGCCACCAGGGCCCCCCGGGGGGAGAACCGGACGGCCAGGTCGGACACGCTGGCCTGGATCAGGAGGCGCTGGATCAGGTCGCCGTCGTCGCGGCGGCGGAAGACGAGGGGCAGGGTGCTCAGGTATTCTTCCCGGCCCTTGGAGGGGACCGGGAAGGCGGCCACGCTCCGCTCGGCCAGCGCCACGGCCCAGCCGGCGGCGGTCGGGCCGTTGAGCGGGCGCTTCCAGAGGGTCGAGCCGTCGAGCAGCGACACGGCGGCGAGCGTGGCCCCGTTGGCCACGAAGGCCCGGTCGCCGCCGAGGGCGATCGCCTCGGGCCGGTCGCTGAGGTCTTCCGAGCCGAGGAGCCGCGCCCAGGCCTTGGCGCCGGTGGCGGGGTCGAGGCGGATCAGCTCGCGGCCGTCGTGGAGGACCAGGAGCCGGTCGGCGTCGCCGAGGAGCCGGGGGGCCCCGTAGCGGGGCAGCTCGGCGGTCTCCCGGAACACCCAGGCGTTCACGCCCCGGGCCACGTCGAAGAGGGCCACGGTCATCCGGTCGGCGACCAGGGCGACGTGGTCGTCGTCGATCGGCAGGGGGTCGCGGGGCCATTCCTCGTCGTCGAGCCGGGCGAACTCCCCCTGGCGGCGGCCGGTGGCCGTGTCGAGGACCAGGACGGCGTTCGGCTTGCGGACCTGGAGGACGATCCGCCGGGGGCCGACCAGGAGGTGGGGGTTGATCCGGCCGGCCGGCGGCGTGTACGACCAGTCGACCAGGCCGGAGTCGCCGTCGAACGCCATCAAGGCCTGGTCTCCCCGGAGGCAGAAGATCCGGTTGCCCACGATCCGGAAGTCCGACAGCGGCGACGGGCCGGCGTCCCGCCCCGCCTCGGCGACGGCCTCGCGGGCGAACGGGTTGGCGACGGCCGGGCCGGCCGCCCCGGCCCCGAGGTCGTGTTGCCACTCGACGGCCCCCTTGTCGAGGCTGAGCGCGACCAGGCGGGTCCGGGTGGCGGCGATGATCCGGTCGGCGAGGTAGCCGACCCAGACCGGCTCGCCTTCGAGGTCGCGCGACCAGGCCGAGGCCCCCGAGGCCGGGTCGACCGGCCGGATCGTCCGCCCCTGGGCCAGGAACACCGCGCCGGCCTCGGCCGAGGGGGGGACGCCGTCGGCGGCCAGGGGTCGCGACGGCTCGGACCATCGGCGATCCCATCGGCGGCGGAGCGGGGTCGGGACGTTCGGCTCGGCCCGGTCGCCGGCCAGGCGCTTGAACGGGTCGGCCGCCAGGCGGTCGCCGATCAGGTCGCCGAGCGGCCGGTCGCCGAGGTCGCCCAGGACCATCGGGGCGAACCGGGCCCTGGCCTGGAGATAGGCGTCGCGGGCCGAGCCCCAGAGCTTCTGGGCCTCGTAGGCGTGGGCCAAGCCCCAGAGCGCCCGGGCCCGCTGCTCGTCGCCGCTGGCTGAGGCGAGGAGCCGTTTATAGGCCCGGGCCGAATCGCCGGGCCGGCCGAGCCGGTCGTTCAACGCCCCCAGGGCGAGCCAGGCGTCGGGGACGACCTTGGCGACCGGGTAGCTCCGGCCGACGTCTTCGAGGAGTCGGGGGTCCCCTTCGGCCACGCCCCGCCCCAGGAGGGCGGCGGCGGCGCGGTCGAAGTCGGCGTAATCCTCGCGCCCCCGGTCGCGGAGCAGGCCGGCGAGCCGGTCGGCGATCAGCAAGTCGGCGCGGATCGAGCGATGGCCGTCGGAGGCGTCGACGTTGAGGGCCCGGGCCCGCTCGTCGGCCAGGAGCGCCTGGAGGGTGGCGACGGACGCCTTGGGCTCGCCCCGGGCGAGCTGGACGTCGGCCAGTTCGAGCCGGGCGGCCAGCCGGTCGCGGTCGGAGCGGGCGGCCTCGGCCGCCGCCTCGAACCGCCGGGCCGCCCCCGCCCAGTCGCGGGCGGCCCGGGCCTTCTGGCCCAGCTTCATCAAAAGCCGGCGCTGGTGGTCGCGGGCCGCCTCGCCGATCGGGACGCCGTCGATCGTTTCCGAGGGGCGGGACCGGGGCAGGGCCAGTTCCAGGCTGTCGAGCGCCAGGTCGTCGCGGCCGATCGCCTCGGCCGCCTGGGCCAGCCGGTAGTAGTTCGCCGCCTGGTCGGGGGCCCGGGCGATCTCCTGGCGGTAGCGGTCGATCAGGCGGCTGTTCTGGCAGAACACGACCAGGGCGTTGGACTGGGCCACGATCAAGTAGCCGTCGCCGACGGCGAGGTTCCCCCCCTCGCACTGGTACGTCTCTTGGAGCTTGATCGGCGCGTCGGCCATGAGCCCCGACGCCTGGTCGAGGACGTGGATCTGGGTCCGGGTCGGCCAGTAGACCCGGTCGCCGGCCAGGATTCCCCGGCCGAACCCCTGGACGGCGTTGGCGTTGTCGGGCCAGGCGTGGGCGAGCTTGCCGGTCCGGGCGTCGAACCAGAGGACGCGGTCGCCGGCGGCGATCACCTGCCCCTTGGCGACGCCGAGCAGGTGGGTCAGCCGGGCCTCGTCGGGGATCGGGTCGGTCTTCCAGGCGAGCCGGCCGGTGGCGGCGTCGAAGGCGTAGATGGCCGGGGCGTCGTCGGGGGCGACGATCACCAACCCGTCGTGGACGACCGCCGGGTTCAGGTCGCGCTCGTGGCCGCCGCCGTTGGCGTTCCGGCCGGCCCAGGGGTAGGTCGCCAGCCAGCGGACGCCGCCGGACTCGGCGTCGAGCGACGCCACCGCCCCGAGGTTGGTCTGATAATAAAGCGTCGGGCCGTCGAGGGTGAGCAGGCGGTGGCTGATCTCGAAGCCGGCGTTGAAGAACGGGTCGGCGTTGGCGTTGGCCTCGCAAACGTAGCGGACCCACTTGACGGCCCCGAACTCGGCGTCGAGGCAGGCCACGTAGGTGGCCGTCATCTCGATCCGGTCGGTCATGGCCACGTACACGTTGCGGGCGTCGGCCACCGGCGAGCCTTCGAACACGGCGTTGCGGTTCCCCCCGCCGCCCACCCGACGCGGGAGCCCGATCTCGGACGCCTCGCGCCTCCAGAGGAGCTTCCCCTCGCCCGATCGGTCGAGGGCCACGATCGAGCTGGGCGGGGCCGTCCCGAAGCCGCCCATGCCCATCCGGTTCATGGTGATCGCGGTCGACGGCGGCGGGCCCATCCGGGCATAGACCCGGTGCCCCTGCGCCGTGAGGGTGTAGCGGGCCAGGCCACCCGAGCCGCCGCCGGCGGCGGGCCCCATCAGGTCGGACTTCTTCCAGGCGCTCTCGACGTGGGCTGGCCCGGCCGACGGCTCGCCGGGCCGGGTGTTGAGGTCGAAGGCCAGGATCTGCTTGCCGTCGGCGACCATGACCTGATCGCCGACCACGATCGGATGATAGGCGAGCAATTTCTCGGCCGGGACCTGGACCGCGGGGGCCGCGGCGCCGAACTGGCGATTCCGGAAGCCGCCGGAGCGGGTCGGCGCGATCGGTTCGAGCTCGACCCGCCACTGGAGCGAGCCGACGTCGATCGAGCCGGGGGCCACGCGGTCGCGGGTCGGCGAGCCGGCGAACGTCGGCCATCGGCCGTCGGGCGAGGCCGGGGAGACCAGGTGATCGTCGCGGATCGCCTCGGACAAGATCCGCCCCAGCGGCCCGCGCCGGCCGGCGAAGGTCGAGGTCCCGCCCGGCGGCTGGGCGGCGGCGAAGGCGGCCAGCTCGGGAGGGGTGGGCGGGTGCTCGCCGATCGCGGCCCGGCACAGGAACTTCTTGGCGACCACCCGCGCCAGGTCCACGCTCGGGTCGGGGTGGATCAGCCCTTGGGGGCCGGCCGGTCGTTCGGGGACGAGCTGGGTATAGGCCGACAGCGCCTCGGCGAACTGGCCGTCCTGGAACGCCAGGTCGCCCAGGAGGTCGAGCGCGTCGTCCCCCCACGAGCTGCAAAACGACTGGTCGACCACCCGCCGGAGCAGGCTCCGGTCCCGGGCGGCGGCCCCTTGCCGGAACCAGCGCTCGGCCTGGGCGTCGACCCGCCCCCGGTACAGGGCCCGCGCCTCGGGCGGCAGCGCGGCGATCCGTCGCTGGCACTCGCGCCGGGCGTTGACCGAGAGCCGGGAATCGTCCGAGCCGCCGGTCGCTTCCACCGGCACCGCCACGACCTTGTCGCCGAACTCCTGGATCACCCGCCGGTAGATCTCGACCGCCTCGGCGAAGTCGCCCGCCTTGACGTGGTTCTCGGCGCTCCGGAGCAGGGCGTCGGCGTTATGGCTGGAATCGAAGTAAACCTTGGTGCTGGGCTTGGGGCCTCCCGCCGCGAACTGGCCCGGACAGGGCGGGCCGGCCATCAAGGCCATCCCCAGGATCATCAAGGCCCGGCAAGCCACGCCTCGGCCTTGTCGCCCGTCGCTGCCGATTGTCGCCATGACCTGATTCCTCCATGCGAGGTCGACGCAAGGCGGGGGGCGTCCTCGCAGGGACGTGGGTGCGATCGGGACCGGGAAGGGGCGGCGGCCCCCCAGACTCAAGGGCGGGTCACCGCCGGCGGAAGGGATCGAATGATTCGACGGGTCGCCACCTTCACCAATCCTCGCCGAATGTCTTCATTCATTCCACAGCATCGGGGCCACCGAGGGCAATAGCAAATGAAATACCAAGTGATAAAAACCACTTTAAAGACGACAACTCCCGCCTCGATCGTTGGAAATCGGGATACGGTGGCGGGAAATTAAGCGATCGCCCCCTATTTTTCGGGCAATCACTCCGCATCGATCGGAAGCAAGATGACATTTATCTCGATTCGGTTGCCGATAATTCCCGGTCCAGGAGCGGCAGCCCGCTTCTTCGGCCGACCGCCGAAAATTTTGGCGTCCCGCAGTTTTCGATTCCGACAGGGTTCCACCTAATTCAGATAAGATTTCGTGAATATGTAGCAGGGTCGGGCCGCCGCGGACCGTCGGCGACCCGCCCGGAGGGCCTGCTCACTTGATCGTGATCTGGCCGACGTCGGTGGTTTGCCCGGCGGAGACCGTGACGGCCATCCCTTTATTCCCGCCCGTGTTGACGTAGCCCTTGCTCGACTGCCAGATGATCAGGTTTTGGGTCCCGGCGGGGACGCCGGTGATCTCGAACGAGCCGTCCGGCTTCGTCACCACGGCGAAGGGGTGGTCGAGGATGAAGAAATAGCCCTTCATCCAGGGGTGGATGTCGCAGGCGATCGGGACCGGCCGGCGCTCTTCCTTCTTGATGGCGAACTTCAGCTTGCCGTTCGGGGCGAGCATCTGGTTGACCGAGCCGTTGTTGAAGGCCGAAAACCGGATGTTGTGGCCGACCGGGTCGCTCGACTTGAAGGTGAGCTGCTGGTCCTTGTGGATCACGGTGGTGTAAGGGACGAACTCGCACCGGACCTGGTCGATGACGACCTCGGGTGTCTTCTCGAGCAGGGCCTTTTCGGTCGCCGAATAGTCGCCCGTGGGCTTGAGCAGGTAAGCGAAGGCGTCGCCGATGCCCAGGCTCACGGGGTCGACGACCAGATCCTTGTTGAGGATCGGGTTGACCTTGCAGATGGCGTCCTTGACCTTGGCGTCATCCTTGGCGACGTCGACCTTGGGCTTGGGGACCGAGCCGCCGGCCCAGACGAGCCGGCCCTTGATGGTCCCGGTCGCGGGCTCGCCGGCCTGGGGAGGCGGCCCGGCGTGGAGAGCGGGGGCGATCACCAGCAGGGCGGACGCGGCCAGGCCGGCGATCCGGCGGAGGCCAACCCGGCCCACGAATCGGGACGCTTGGGAGAGTTTCATCGCGGGTTCGATCCTTGTCCAAGGGGGTGAGCCGGCTTCCGGGGGCCCTCGGCGCCGCCGGAGCGGGGGCAGGACCGGCATCTTACCACGGCGGCGTCGGGCGAGGGAACCGGCCCGGATCGGCCGATGGCCCGGGGCTTCAGTTCTTGGGGGCGGGGGCGGGGGCAGGCGGCGGGACCGGGGCGGGAGCGGGGGTCGGCTTGACGGCGGGATCGGGCGTGACGACGGCCGTGTCGACCTCGGGGGTCTTCGACGAGCACCCGACGGTGGAACCGGCCAGGCCCACCGACGCGACGAGGGCGAACGACCAAGAGGGCGAGGTGCGGGATCGACGCGAATTCATGGGTGACAATCCTCAACTGGCGGCGCGACCCGGACTCTTCGGGCGGAGGGGAAGGGGCTAACGCCCCCGATCCTCCTGAAAAGTCCGGGGCATCCGGGGTCGGCGACTCGGGCAACGGCCACCGGGACATTATAAACGACGACGCCGGCCCCGCGAGCCGTCCCCCGGCCGGAGTCGAAGTTTTAACGGGCGCCGGCTCGTTGCGTTGCTCGCCCGGTCGTGAGACAACTTCGGCCTGAGACGTTGGCCCGCCTGTTTTCGACCGAGGTGGAGTGTCATGCCCGTGGGGAGCCGACTCGCCGCGTCCGACCCGACCGACCCCGTCATCCGCAACGCCCGCCGGGAGGCGATCATCATCGGCCTGGTCTGGGCGGCCTGCACGCTTTATTGCTGCCTCTACTCGTACTGGGCCGGCTACGAACGACCGGGCCGGGTCTTGACGAGGGCGGACGTCCGGCCGATCCTGGGCATCCCGTCGTGGGCGTTCTGGGGCTACGTCGCCCCGTGGGCGGCCTGCGCGGCGTTCACGGTCTGGTTCGCGGGGTTCTTCATGGCCGACGATGACCTGGGGCGCGACCACGCGGGGGAACTTGAAGGCGACATCCGGGGAGGGGGGCTCGATGAATAAGGCGGGCGGAGTCCACGCTCACCCGGCGACGCTCGTGGCCTTGATCCTGTTCACCCTGATCTCGCTCGGCCTGGGCGTGGTCGCCAACCTGGTGGCGGGGCGGAAGGCGGGCTTCCTCCAGAAATATTTCCTCGGCAACCGATCGCTCGGCCCCCTGTCGGTGGCCCTGACCGCCGCGGTGATGAGCGGCGGGACGTTCATGGGGTTCCCGTCGCTGGTCTACAGCTTCGGCTGGGTGGTCGGGCTCTGGATCGCGTCGTACATGGTCGCCCCCCTCACCGTGCTCGGGGTCCTGGGCAAGCGGATCGGCCAGCTTTCCCGGAAGACCGGGGCGATCACCCTGCCCGACCTGCTCCGCGAGCGGTTCGGGAGCCCCGCGTTGGGGCTGCTGACGAGCCTGCTCATCGTCTTCTTCCTGACGTGCAACCTCGTCCCCCAGTTCAAGGCGGGCGGGGTGATCATGAAGATCGTCATGCCCTCGGCCGCCTCCTCGTGGGCGTCCAGCGATAACCTGGACGTGACCGTGGACGTCGCTTACGTCGTCGGGCTGTCCATCTTCACCCTCACCGTGGTCGCGTACACGGCGTATGGGGGGTTCCTGGCGGCGGTCTGGACCGACGTCTTCCAGAGTTTGGTCATGGCGGTCGGGATCGTGATCCTCCTGCCGATGGCCTTGATGGCCTCGGGCGGGCTGGAAGCCGCGACCTACCGGGGGATGGAGCTGGCCGGCGACCGCTTCGCCTTCGGCCCCGGGGCGGGCCGCGACTTCCACCCGCTCGGCCTGGCGTTCTCGTTCTTCGTGATGTGGGCGATCACCGGGATGGGCCAGCCGTCGACGATGGTCCGCCTCATGGCCTTCCGCGACTCCCGGACGCTCCGCTGGTCGATCATCTACCTCACCCTTTATAACTCCCTGATCTACGTCCCGTTGATCTTCATCTTCGTCGCGTCCCGGGGGATCTTGCCGGGCCTGGAGAAGCCCGACGAGGTCATGCCCCGGCTGGTCATCCACCTGGCCAACCCTTACCTGGCGGGCCTGATCCTGGCCGCCCCCTACGGCGCGGTGATGAGCACCGTGAGCGGGTTCCTCCTGATCGTCGCCTCGGGCCTGGTCCGCGACGTCTACCAGCGGTTCTTCCGGCCCGGGGCCTCCGAGCGGGAGATCGCCCGGGCGAGCTATTCGGCCACGGTGGGCGTGGGCCTGGTCGCGGCGGCCGTCGCCCTGAATCCTCCCAAGTATCTCCAACTGATCGTCGTGTTCGCCAGCGCGGGGATGGCCTCGGCGTTTCTGATGCCGGTCTTGCTCGGGGCCTTCTGGAGGAGGGCGACGGCGGCCGGGGCCCTGGCCGCGATGGGCACGGGAGCGGGCGTGACCCTGGCCCTGTATGCGTTCGGCTCGATCCGAGGCTGGAGCGGGCACGACCAGGGGATTGGCCCGCCCCCGCAAGGCGCCGGGGCCTACTACCTCCTCGGGTTCGAGCCATGCGTCTGGGGCCTCCTGTCCTCGCTCACCGCCGGGATCGTCGTCAGCCTGGCGACGACGCCGCCCGACCCGAGGCGAGTGGCGCTCTTGTTCGACCTCCAGCCGCCCGATGCTCCCGCGCCCGCGACGCTCGATCACGGCCCCCGGCCCGAAGGAACGGCCGGGCGGCCCCTGGCCTGAGGCGGGCGGGTCCCGGGGTCGCGGCTCGCGTCGCGGACCCTTGCAATCACCCCCGAGGCCGCCCATAATGCTCCGGGCCAGGGCGGGCGTCGCCATTCGCCCGTCCGTGGGCCTGCGATTCGGACCAGGGCTTCGTGCTGGTCGCGGGTTGCTGGTTTCGGAAGGGCGGGTCGGGGCAACCCTTCGGCCGCTCCCTGCCTTCGAGCGACGGACACCACCCCAAACGACCTGACGATCCGGCTCGACGGCGTCCGACTTCCCGGACCCGACTCGACCCGTTGCGCGCCCTGGCCGGGCATGCGACTTTCCCCAGGAGGAGGCCGCGGATCATGGCGGAAAAATCGGGCGATTTGCCCGTCAGGATCATCGGCAGCCGCGAGTTGCACCAGAATTTGCCCGCGATCCTCCGCGAGCTGGAGCGGGAGGATGTTCGCTACGTCCTCACCGTCCACGGGAAGCCCAGGGCCGTGCTCGTCGGCGCCGAGCCTTACATGAACCTGGTCCTCGATCGCAAGAGCCCGAGCGAGGCGCTCGTCGGCCTCCAGCTCAGCGCCCTGCTCGGCGAAACCCTGAACCCCACCTCGCTGGCCGACCTCGAAAAGTCGCTCGCGCCCAAGGCCGAGTGAAGCCCCTCGTCCCCACGATCGAGCCCGTTTGGCCTTGACTTCGATTGTATCGAGATCGGTTGTTCTTACAAATCGGGGACGGGTCGGGATGTCGAGTGGCGCAACCCGACCCACTTGAGGAAATTCCTCGGAAATCACCCGAATTTCCGCCTTCCGGTCAAGTGGGGTGTAAGCTTGAGGCGAAGTTGAGGTAACTTCCGCCGGTCGCGCGGGACGAAACCGTGGGACCTGGCATCCGGGTTGCACTAGCTGGCCTACCAACTCACCTCGGATCGGCCTCGACGAATTCCTCCCGAAACCTGAATCAGGAGCAATCCTCATGGCCACCCGGAAAATGGTCCCGTCCTCGGTGCGCGCGTCGCGGACCCCCTTCGTCCTCGCCGTGGGCTTGATCCTGGCCTCCCTGGCCGGATGCAACCATCACAAGCGGACCGTCCTCCGTCCGTCCTACGGGACCTCGACGGTGATCCCCTCGCCGGCCACGCCGGGTTGCGCGACTTGCCCGGGCGGGTCGGCGTCGAGGGGCGGGGCCGTCACCAGCGAACCGGACTCGGCCGAACCTTACCTGACACCGGCGGCCGCCGCCCCCTCGGCGGCGGGTCCCGATGGCGTGAGCCGCACCGGGGGCTCGCCCCCCGTCCCGAATGCCGCCGACGAACCGCCCCTCAACGCCCCGGCCTCCGCCCCGACCACCCGGGGGAGCGGCAACGGCCCCGAGTTGACCCGCCCCAGCGCCTTCCGGAGCACCGGCCGGCGGGCGAGCGCCCCGCGGGCCTCGGCCCGGCTCTCGCTCCGGAACGAGGTCAGCCCCTATCTGGCCAGCCCTGATGACCTGTTCCAGCCCCCCAAGGCGGATCGGCCCTGGAAATACGTCGTCGTCCACCATAGCGCCAACGCGACGGGGGGTTACGACCAGATCGACCGCGACCATCGCAAGATCCTCGGCTTCGAAGGCTGCGGCTATCACTTCGTGATCGGCAACGGGACGGACAGCCCCGACGGCCAGATCGAAGTCGCCGAGCGGTGGCTCAACCAGAGGCAGGGCGTCCACTGCCGGAACGGGAAGACCCCAGACGTCAACGAATACGGGATCGGGATCTGCCTGGTCGGCAACTTCGACCAAGCCGCCCCGACCGAGAAGCAAGTCGCGGCGGCGAGGGCCCTGGTCGCCTACCTCGGCGACCGCTATCGGGTCGCGGCCGACCGGATCGGCACCCACGAAGAATTCGCCAACGGCCCGACCGCCTGCCCCGGCAAGAACTTTCCGGCGGAAGCCATCTTTGGTTCCAAGCACCTGGCGATCCGTTGAGGACCGACCACCGAAGACCGACCGCCCCGCTGGCTTTCCTCGAAGACCGACGCATTTCGAGCCGTCCGGACCGACGCGGGTCCGGCCGGCTCGCCGCTTTTCCCCCGGCTCACTCTTGCGAAGGGGGAGGCCCCTCGCCGGAGCTTCGGCGAACGGCCTCGTGGAGCAGGGCGATGACGCTCATGGCGTCGGTGATCCGGCCGTCGAGGACCATCGCCCGGGCGGTGGGCCAGTCGACCCGGCGGACTTGGAGCCGTTCGGTCCCTTCGGGTTCGGCGTCGCCCCGGGTCAACTCGGTCGCCCGGAACAGGTGGGCGACCTCGTCGCTCACGGAGTTGGACAGGTGCGCCTGGCCCAGCGATTCGAGCCGACCGGCGATCAGGCCGGTTTCCTCGCGGAGTTCGCGGCGGGCGGTCTCCTCGGGGGCCTCGCCTTCGGGCCCGCCCCCCTCGGGGATTTCCCAGGAGTAGGCATCGAGGGGGTATCGATACTGGCCGACCAGCCAGACATGGCCATCGGCGTCCACGGGCAGGACGCCGATGGCCCGGTTCTTGAAGTGGACGACCCCGTAGATCCCGGGCTGGCCGTCGGGCCGGATCGTCCGGTCCTCGCGGACGGCGATCCACGGGTTCTCGTAGATGGCCCGCCGCTCCAGGGTGGTCCAGGGGTTGGCGTGGTCGGCTTCGGGCTCGGGTTTGGGCGCGGGCTGATCCATGCGGGGCTCACCCCTTGTACACGGCCTGGAGGGTCGCGCCCATGTCGGCCGGGCTCCGGGCCACGCGGATGCCGGCGGCTTCGAGGGCGGCGATCTTGTCCTCGGCCTTGCCCGACCCGCCGGAGATGATCGCGCCGGCGTGGCCCATCCGCTTGCCCGGCGGGGCGGTCTGGCCGGCGATGAAGGCGGCCAGGGGCTTGGTGAACCGGCCCGAAGTCTTGAGCTCGGCGGCCTGCTCCTCGGCGTTCCCGCCGATCTCGCCCATCATCAGGACGGCGTCGGTGTCGGGGTCGCCCTCGAACAGGGTCAGGGCGTCGACGAAGCTCGTCCCGTTGACCGGGTCGCCGCCGATCCCGACGCAGGTGCTCTGGCCGATCCCGAGGTTGGTGAGCTGCCAGACCCCCTCATAGGTCAAGGTGCCCGACCGGCTCACCACGCCGACGCGGCCCGGCTTGTGGATATATCCCGGCATGATCCCGATCTTGCACGCCCCCGGCGTGATCACCCCCGGGCAGTTCGGCCCGACCAGGCGAGCGGCCGGGTGGTGGGCCTTGAGGTAGGCGACGGCCCGCGCCATGTCGAGGACCGGGATGCCCTCGGTGATGGCCACGATCAGGGAAATCCCGGCGTCGGCCGCTTCCAAGATCGAGTCGGCGGCGAACGGCGGCGGGACGAAGATCATCGTCGCGTTGGCCCCGGTGGCCCGGACGGCCTCGTGACAGGTGTCGAAGACCGGGACGCCCAGCGTGGTCGTCCCCCCCTTGCCCGGCGTCACCCCGCCGACGAGGTTCGTGCCATAGTCGCGGCACTGCTCGGAGTGGAACGCCCCCGCCTTGCCCGTGATCCCCTGGCAGATCAGCCGGGTATTCTTGTCGACCAGGATGCTCATGCGTTTGGTTCCGTTGTCCGGCGTGGGCCGATGGCGGGTATGACTCGATAGGATCAGTACATCTCGAAGATATGCTCGCCGCCATGCGCGGGGTTGCCGACAAGTTTCTGGGCGCGGAGGTCGACCACGAAGTCGAGATTTTCCAGGGGAAGTTGCCCGATCAGGATCGGGATGTCGTCGGGGACTTCCAGGACATCCGTCGTGCAGCTCCTCCCCTGGATCGTGAGCCGGACCGCGCTGAAGAGCCTGGCCTCGCCAACTCCGGTCGTGCCCCGGCCGCGCTTCGTGCCAACCTGTTGGAGCCCAAGTTGCTCGATGAACCGGCTTGGCAAAGAGAACAGGGTGGCCCCGGTGTCGACGAGGGCATCGGCGACCTCGATTCGCCTCGCCTGATCGGCGGGGATCAAGCCGCGAGACACATTCCAGGCGTCACCATAATTTTCAATCGTGGCCTCGACGGTCACTCGCCCCATCGCCTCGGTCTCCATCGCTGACGGCCCTCCCACGCGACTCATCGAAACAGGTCGTCCACCGCCACCCGCCATCCCGGCACGGCCGGCCCCGCCTCGGCGATGTCTCCCGACTGATATCGGGCGACCGGATTCGCCGGGTCGCTCCGGTACAGGGCAATTGTCCCGGCGATGGGGTCGACGTCCCAGACGGCCAGCGTCCCGGCGGCGAAATAGTCGGCCCGCTTGGCTTCCATCTCGACTTCGGGCGAAGGCCCGTAGTCGTTCTCGCTCCGGATCTCGACGGCGAATGTCGGCGGCCCCGGGAGGAACCGCATCCGATTGGCCGGGCGTGGCCCCAGATAATAAGAAGCGTCGGGCGAGAAGGACTGTCGCCCATTTGCCAGCGGGGCATCGAGGGCAAAGCCGATCCCATCTCCATAGGCGACGCCGAGGCCGGTCTGCTTCGCGTGATCGCGGAGGCTCACGGCAATCTCCAGGGCGATCACCGACGGGTCGTCGCCGCTGGCCATGAAAGTGACAATCCTCCCCCCGATCAACTCGGCCTTGCCCTCGACCCGATACAGGTCGTCGAGCGTCGCGACGGCTCCGGCGGTGGGGGTCATGGTTCGTGCTCCATTCCGGATCAATCCGTCTCGTTCGAGGACTCGCGACCGGAGGCGTGATTGCCCATCATCCCCACCAGAATCAGGCGAACAGGTCGTCCACCGCCACCCGCCATCCCGGCACGGCCGGCCCCGCCTCGGCGATGTCTCCCGATCCATACACGACGGCCGGGTTTTCGGCGTCCCCGAGGTACAGGGCGACGGTCCGGGCCTCGGGGTCGACGTCCCAGACGGCCAGCGTCCCGGCGTCGAAGTAGTCGGCCCGCTTGGCCGCCATCGCGACCTCGGCCGAGGGGCCGTGGTCGTTCTCGCTCCGGACCTCGACGGCGAACACCGGAGTCCCCTCGAAGAACCGCATCTCGTTGGCCGGGAGGGGCCCCGTGTGATACGAGGCGTCGGGCTGGAACGATTGACGACCATTGGGCAGGGGCGGGTCGAGGGCGTACCCCACGCCATCGGGAAACGCGAGCCCAACTCCCGTCCGGTGGGCATACTCGCGGAGGCTGACCGCAATTTCGAAGGCCACGTGTGTTGGTTTGTAGCCACTGGCCATGTACCGGACGACCCTCCCGCCGATCAACTCGGCCTTGCCTTCGGCCCGCATGAGGTCGTCGAGCGTCTCGACCGATCGGGTCGTGGGATTCATCGGCGGGGCTCCGTTCGGAGGGCGGTCACGCCGCCCCCTTGGCCGCCGCGACGATCTTCCGGGCCGCGTCGGTCAGGCCGACGGCGGTGATGATCTTGCGGCCGGATTCGTCGAGGAGTTTCTTGCCCAGCTCGACGTTGGTGCCTTCGAGGCGGACGACCAAGGGGACCTGGAAATCGATCTCGTCGTAGGCGGACAGGAGGGCGGAGGCGATCGTGTCGCACTTCATGATCCCGCCGAAGATGTTCACCAGGACCCCCTTCACGTTCGGGTCGGCCAGCAAGATCCGGAAGGCTTCGAGGACCTGGTCCTTCTGGGCCCCGCCGCCGACGTCGAGGAAGTTGGCGGGCTCGCCGCCGTGGTACTTGATGAGGTCCATCGTGCTCATGGCCAGGCCGGCGCCGTTGACGAGGCAGGCGATGTCGCCGTCGAGGCTGACGTAGCTCAGGCCGCTCTTGCCGGCCCGGAGTTCGTTGGGGTCTTCCTCGTCGACGTCGATCAGGGCGGCGATGTCCTTGTGGCGGAACAGGGCGTTGTCGTCGAAGTTCAGCTTGGCGTCGAGGGCCAGGACCTGCCCCTTGTCGGTGACGATCAGGGGGTTGATCTCGGCGAGCGAGGCGTCGGCGTCGAGGAAGAAGCGGACGAAGGCCTTGAGGAACTTCTCGCCGTTCTTGGCGGCCTCGCCCTTCAGCCCGAGGGCGTGGCAGACCTTGCGGGCCTGGAAATCGGCCAGCCCGACGCCGACGTCGATCGGCTCGCGGTGGATCTTCTCGGGCGACTGGTGGGCGACGATCTCGATGTCGACGCCCCCCTCGGTCGTGGCCATCAGGACCGGGCATTGCAGGCCGCGGTCGACGGCCAGGCCGAGGTACAGCTCGCGGGCGATGTCGTGGCCGACGGTGACCAGGACCTTCTGGATCTTCTGCCCCTCGGCCCCGGTCTGGTAGGTGACCAGGGTCTTGCCCAGCAGTTCGGTGGCGGCCCGCCGGGCGTCGTCCCGGGAGCGGACGAGTTGGACCCCCTTGGCCATCCCTTCCTTGCGGGGCTTGAGCCCGCTGGCGATCTCGAGGGCTTCGCCCCGGTCGTCGTCGGGCCCAATGGCGATCCCCTTGCCCCGGCCGCCGGCGTGGACCTGGGCCTTGACGACGATCAGGCCGCCACCCAACTGGTCGTAGGCCGCCGCCGCCTCGTCGGGGGTGGTGGCCACGACCCCTTCGGGCACGGCGACCCCGGCGGCCTTGAGGAGATCCTTCGCCTGGTACTCGTGGACTTTCATGGGGCTTCGGCCTTGCCTGGGCGTGCGGGGGTGGACCTCGTCGGACGTTCTACCAGAGCCCGCGCCGGAGTGCCAGCCCTCGGCGCGGGGTCAGCGGCGGCGGAACTCGTCCTCGACCTCGCGTTCGATCCGGGCGATTTCCTCGTCGCTCGGGAAGATCGGGTCGCGGGCGAAGGCGGCCCGGGCCTCGTCGGAATCGGCCAGCTCGCGGAACTCTTCGAGCCAAAAGGCCGCTTCCCCGGCGGAAGGGGCCGCCGATCGGGGGTGGTCCTCGATCGGGGGCGGGTTGGCTTTTCGTTCCTTCCGGCTGTCCATCCGCGTCCAGTATTCGTCGGCCGAGACGACCCGGGCCTTCCGCCGCGCCGCCGCCCTTTGAATCCGGTGATCGGACGAGACCACGGTCAGCCGCTTGGGGCTGGAGTGCTGGGCGATCAGGCCTTCGATCCGCTCGTCGGCGGTGTCGACGTCCACGGCGTAGAGGACCGTCAAGCCTTTATGTCGGGTGGACGACGGGACGTCGGGCGGGGCCGTGTCCGGGGCGGCGTCGAAGACGACGGTGGTGAGGTGGGCCTCGGTGGGCCCGAGGGTGGCGGCGAGGTCGTTGAGGAACCGCTGGCGGACCTTGCGGAGGCCGTCGGGACCGTGGCGCCGGCCGATCAGGCCACCGGCGAACATCAGGTTGTAGCCGTCGATCAGGGTGCGCATCGGTCGTGACCGGGCCGGGTTCGGACGGATTCTCTCCTTCTAACATACGGCGTGCCGACCGTTTCGGCAAATCGGGGCGACCTCAGGGGGCGGGCGTGGCGCCGGATTCGTGGGCCTTGCCGCCCAGGGTGTAGCGGATCTCGCCGGCGACGATCGCGGTGTGGGCCCGGGCCCGGACCGGCCAGCCGCCGTAGGGGGTGTTGCGGCTCTTGGAGTGGAAGGCGGCCGGGTCGACGGTCCAGGGGGAGTCGGGGTCGATGATCGTCACGTCGGCGTCGGCGCCGGGTCGGAGGGTCCCCTTGGGGAGGCCGAGGAGCCGGGCCGGCTCGACGGTGAGCTTGCGGATCACCTCGGGCCAGGTCAGGTGGCCGGGCTCGATCAGGGCCAGCGCGATGATCGGGATCAGGGTTTCCAGGCCGACGATCCCGAACGGGGCCTGGTCCAGCTCGCGCATCTTCTTCTCGCGCGAGTGGGGGGCGTGGTCGGTGGCGAGGAGGTCGATCGTCCCGTCGCGGAGGCCGCCGATCACGGCGTCGACGTCGGCCCTGGTCCGGAGCGGGGGGTTCATCTTGTAGTTGGAGTCGAAGGTCCGGAGCCGCTCGTCGGTCAGGGTGAAGTGGTGCGGGCAGGCTTCGGCGGTCACGTCCACCCCGCGCCGCTTGCCCTCGGCGACGAGCTCGACGGCGCGCTCGGTCGAGATGTGCTGGATGTGGAGCCGGCCGCCGGTGATCTCGGCCAGGCGGATGTCGCGGGCCACCATGATATCCTCGGCCGCCCCCGGCATCCCGCCGAGGCCGAGCTTCATCGACTCGAACCCCTCGTTCATCACGCCGCCGAGGGTCAGCTCCATGACCTGGCAATGCTGCATGATGCAGCGGTCGAACATCTTGGCGTATTGCAAGGCCCGCCGCATCAGCGAGGCCGAGGCGACCGGGGCCCCGTCGTCGGTGAACGCCACCGCGCCGCCGGCCACCAGCGCGCCCAGCTCGGCCAGCTCATGCCCTTCGCGCCCCTTGCTGACGGCCCCCACCGGGTAGACGTTGGCCTGCCGGGCCCGCTGGGCCTGGAGGACGACGAACTCGGCCGCCCCCTGGCTGTCGATGCTCGGCCGGGTGTTGGGCATGCAGGCGACCGATGTACACCCCCCGGCCAGCGCCGCGCGGGCCCCGGTGGCGATCGTCTCGTCCTCCTCGTTGCCCGGCTCGCGGAGGTGGACGTGGACATCGATCAGGCCGGGGCAGACGATCATCCCCCGGGCGTCGACGACGACGTCGGCCTCTTCATACCCCTCGCCGATCGCCAGGACCCGCCCCCGGCCCAGGACGACGTCCGAGATCCGGTCGATGCCCTGGCTCGGGTCGATGACCCGCCCGCCGCTGATCTGGATCGTTTCCACGTCCCGCGTCTCCCCGATGTGCCCGGCGGTCGTCCCGGTCCGGACCATGATAAGGAGGAAGCCCCGTCGGCACAAACGAAGCCAATCGCCCCGGAGGGCCGGGGACGCGCCCGGTCGGCAAAGACGAACCCAACCGCTCCCCGACGGATCGGAAGGGATCAAGCCCAAGCGGGCCCCGAGCCGATCTCCGGAGGCGACCGCATCCCGCCCCGGATATCATCGCTTTTTTTAAACGGGAATTATCCCGCCTTTTCGCGATCGGCGGGGGAAGTTCGGTTGACATTCGCCCACCGACCGTCCCGGACGAGCGGTGACCTGGCGTCGATCCTCGCCTAAATCGTCGAAGTCACCCCGACCTGGTTTCCCCCCGGGCGACGAGCCGATATTGGTTTCGGTGGTCGAGTCCGAGCATCATCTCTTCCCGCCCGGCTCGGGACGAGATACAGTTGTGACAGTTCGGGCTGTCGCGGGGCGAATGGCGAAGGAGGTTGGCAACGATGGGACGTCACGATTACACTGGGCTCCTTTACTCGCAACCGTCGATGCTCGAAGGTTTTGCCCGGGTCCTCGACATCGGCGGCACATTCGACGTCTACAACGATTCGCTGTCTCCAGCCGAGGCGGATCGTCTGGCGCTGCTTTCGGACTGGTACGCCGTCGCGGCCGATCTCCACCGGGCGACCCAAGCATACGCTTCGCAAGTCGAGTCGACGCCGCCGGACGAGACCGATGACCTCTGACACCGGATCGGGGGACGATTCACCCGTCCCCGTCGATGCCGGAAACCTGGCCGAGACGACCACCCCGCAAGGTGTGTCGGCTCGGACAGGGTCATTCCCCATCCCGTCCGGTTTGAGACAATCGCTCGTCTACGGGCACTTCGAAGCGTCTTTCAGTTCAGTCCCCATGCCGTCGCCGGAACCCCTCGAACGTCTCGCGGCACTCCATCCGGAAGCCCCCAAGATTGTCTTCGAGCAGTGGGTTTCCCAGTCGAAGCACCGCGAGGCGTTGGAAACCGCCGTCATCGCGACGAAGAACCGCCTGGCTGAACGCGGGCAACTGATCGGCGGGTTCATCGGCGCCATCGGCTTGCTCGGCAGCTTCGTGGCTATTATCAGGGGCCATGATTGGGCAGGGACGGTAATTGCAGGGGGCTGCGTGCTCGGTCTCACCTCGATCTTCGTCCTGGGTAAGGAGGCTCAACGGAACGACCTGACCAGGAAGGCCGATATTCACAAGCGGATGACCAAGGGCGAGCCCGTCGAATCCCTCGAAGCGACCACCGGTACCAAAAAAGCGACGTCCAAGCCCCCACCCAAGAACCGTGGCGCGAAGAAATAGAGGGGCCTTACTCGACTCGACTCGCCGCCATTTTCGGATTGATCCAAATCGCTCAAGCCACGAGACCGCCGGGCGATTCCCCCTTGCCGGTGACGAGGTAGAGCACGGCCATCCGGACGGCCAGGCCGTTGGTCACCTGGTCGAGGATGGCGGATTGGGGGCCGTCGGCGACTTCGGGGGTGAGTTCGACGCCCCGGTTGATCGGGCCGGGGGCGAGGACCAGGATGTTCCGGCCGGCCCTGGCCAGGCGCTCGGCGGTGATCCCGTAAAGCTGGAAGTATTCGTTGAGGGACGGGAACAGCCCGCGCTCTTGCCGTTCGAGCTGAATCCGGAGGGCGTTGACGACGTCGCAGCGGGGGAGGATGTCGTCGAGGTGGTGGGCGACCTCGCAGCCGAGCTGCTCGAAGCCCCGGGGGACGAGGGTCGGCGGGCCGCAGAGGATGACCTTGGCGCCGAGCTTGAGCAGGCCCCAGATGTTCGAGCGGGCGACCCGGGAATGGCCGATGTCGCCGATCAGGCCGACGGTCAGGCCTTCGACGGTCCCCTTGGCCCGGCGGATCGTCATCAGGTCGAGCAGGGCTTGGGTCGGGTGCTCGTGGGCGCCGTCGCCGGCGTTGATGATCGAGGCCTTGACGTGGCGGGCCAGGAGGTGCGGGGCCCCCGGGGTCGGGTGGCGGACGACCAGGACGTCGGCCCCCATCGCCTCGATGTTCCGGGCGGTGTCGATGAAGGTTTCGCCCTTGGTCAGGCTGGAAACGCTGGCGGTGAACTCCTGGGTGTCGGCGGAAAGCCGCTTGGCCGAGAGGCTGAAGCTGGTCCGGGTCCGGGTCGAGTTCTCGAAGAACAGGTTGAACACGACCCGGCCCTGGAGCGCGGGGACCTTCTTGCGGCTCCGGCGCGAGACCTCGGAGAACGAGTCGGCCGTGTCGAGGATGGCGACGATCTCTTCCTTCGACAGGTCCTCCAGGCCGAGCAGGTGCTTGCGGTTCCAGGCCATCGGCGCGGCCGGGGCGATCATCGGGGGGGCTCGCTGGGGGCGGGGCTGGTCCGGACGATCTCGTCGACGCCGTCGACGGGCCTGACCCGGACCTGGACGGTCTCGGAACGCTCGGTGGCGACCTCCAGGCCGACGGCGTCGGCCCGGATCGGCAGCTCCCGGTGGCCGCGGTCGACCAGGACCACGAGGCGGACCCGCGCCGGCCGGCCGAGGTCGCAGATCGAATTCAACGCCGCGCGGATCGTCCGCCCGGTGTATAGGACGTCGTCGATCAGGACGATCTCGGCGCCGTCGACGGGGAAGGGGATCTCGGTCCCTTTCAGGACCGGCCAGCGGTCGCCGTCGCCGAGGTCGTCGCGATACAGGGTGATGTCGAGCGCGCCGACCGGGACGGCGTGGCCGAGCCGATCTTCCAGGCGATCGGCGATCCGCTCGGCGATCGGGACGCCCCGGGTCCGGATGCCGACCAGCCCCAGCCGGACGCCGGGCCGCCGCCCGTCGGCGATCCGCCGGGCCAGCGAGTCCAGCGCCGCTTCGAAGCCGACGGCGTCGCACAAGAGCACTTCGGTCGGTCCCATACGCGCGATCGTAACACCCGGGGGGATGGGGTGCAATCGGTCCGCCTTTCCCGATCGCCGCCGAATGCTTACCATAGGCGGAGAGTCGGACCGCTCACCGGACGCGACGGAGGTTGAACCCCGCGATGCAGATCATCCTGGCGAACCCCCGAGGCTTTTGCGCGGGGGTGAACATGGCGATCGAGAGCCTGGAGCGCTCGCTCGACTTCTTCGGGGCCCCGGTCTACGTGTATCATGAGATCGTCCACAACAAGTATGTCGTGGAGCGGTTCAAGAGCCGAGGCGTGGTCTTCGTCGAGACGCTGGACGAGGTCCCGGTCGGGGCCCCGCTGCTCTACAGCGCCCACGGGGTTTCGCCGCAGATCCGCGAGGAAGCCCGGGGCCGCCAGCTTCGCGCGATCGACGCCACCTGCCCGCTGGTGACGAAGGTCCACCTCGAAGCCGTGAAATACGCGCGGGAAGGCTACACGATCATCCTGATCGGCCACGAGGGGCACGACGAGGTCATCGGCACGATGGGCGAGGCCCCCGGCCGGATGGTCCTGGTCGAGACGGCCGCCGACGTCGAGGCGCTCGACCTGCCCCCGACGACCCGGGTGGCCTATCTGACGCAGACGACCCTGAGCGTGGACGACGCCAACGTGGTGATCGCGGCCTTGCGGGCGAAGTTCCCCCGGATCGCCAACCCGCCCAAGGATGACATCTGCTACGCCACCCAGAACCGCCAGGAAGCCGTCCGCTCGCTCGCGGCCCGGGCCGACGTGGTCCTGGTCCTGGGGAGCCAGAACAGCTCGAACAGCAAACGCCTGGCCGAGATCGCCCGATCGCTCGGCCCGCATGCCCACCTGATCGACGGGGTCCTCGACCTTGACGTCGCCTGGTTCGCCGGGGCCGACACCGTCCTCATCACCGCCGGCGCCAGCGCCCCCGAGGACGTCGTCCAGGAGTGCATCGGTTATCTCCAGGACCAGTTCGGGGCCACCATCCGCGAAGAGTGGGTCCGCGAGGAGAACGTCCACTTCCCGCTACCCCGGTCGCTCCGCGAACTCCTGCCATCGGGCTGAAGCGGACCCCGGCCGGGTCGATTACGAACCTTTCTTGGCCCCAGGGCCGGTGAATTCTTCCCAGCCACGTTCGGACGGGGAAACCCAGGATTCGCGGGCCTGGTCCTCGGCGGCCTGCTCGCGGAGGGCCTGGCCGCACGACCGGCTCGCGAGCAGGCTCAACGCGGTCACCTGGACCAGGTTGATCGCGTTGATGACGAGGACGCCGTGCCGGAGCAAGAACGAACCCAGGTTCCCCTGGACCTGGCGGAGCGGCCAGACCGGGCCCCGCCAGTTGGTCTTGGAATAGAAGTAGAGCCCCCAGATCATCGCCCCGGTGGTGGCCAGCGACCGGGTCGCCCGGCCGAGGTCGATCGCCCTCGGCTGGCCCAGGTGCGCCGCCAGGTCGGCCGAGAGGCTGGCGATCAGCGCGATCTCCGACCAGCCGATCGCCGCGCCGAGCGAGTGGCGGAACCAGTCGTGGCCGATTTTGGCGTCGGACAGGCCGAGTTCGGCCGCGTGGTCGAGCGACCAGAGGAGGGCGTCGACCAGGCACATCAGGAGCAACAGCCCCGACCGCCGTTGCCAGTCGCGATCGGGCCACGACCCCCACAACAGGCAGACGCCGAACAGCGACGTCCAGACGATCGCCGCCTCGGTGGCGTCGGCCAGACGGATGAAGTCCGCGAAGATCGGCAACCTCCCCTGGCCCGAGAAGAGGAGGAGCAATAAGCCGACCGCCATGAGGCCGGCGATCGCCAGGGCCAGCCCCAGCGCCGAAAATCCCAGGCGAAACCTCCGGAGCTTGCCCCGCGCGCGGGCCCGCTCGTCGACGGGGTCGGCGGCCCCGGACCCGCCCCAGGGGTCGGGCAGGTCGACCGGGGAGGGGGATTGGTCGGGATTCGGACGGCCAGGTCCCGCGGTGTGGTTCAGATCCATGATCTATCCGACTGGGTCCGGTGAATCCGACGCGAGCCACCAGGCCGCGACGACCTCGATTATAAACGGCGAGGGGCCGACCGCCAACGATCCCCACCCGGCAACCCAGGGTCGATCGGTTCTTCAAGCTGGGTCGAAAGACGGATCGCAGATCCCCAGCATTTCCAATTTCAGACGGTCGGGTTCCTCTTGTCTTGCCGCCGTCTGGAATCGGAATTCCTGGCAATTGGGTATTCAGCGGATTGACGAACCGATCGAGCCTGATCCTCCGACGCGGCCGGTCGACGATCGCCGCGGCCCCGGCCGACCTTCGAAAGCGAGCCGGGCCCCTTCGGAGGAAGGGGCCCGGCGTCAAGCTCGGGACCGGCGGACGGCGCGACCTCGCGCGGTCAATATGAGTCGGCCGAGACGACCTCGCCGCCGGCGCGAGTGCCCAGGGCCCACCAGATGCTCTGGGCCACGCTGTCCTTGATGAACTTGACCGAACCGTCTCCCATCAGCGTGTTCACGCCGCCGGGATGGTTGCTGGAAGCGTTGGCATAGATGGCCTGGTCGGGCCAGCCGCCGCCCTCGGACCGGCAGGCGCTCCAGGGGTTCTGCCGGGAGTTGGGCGTGACGATCGTGTTGAACATCGTCGTGCCGTTGGCCCCGACTTCCCAGTAGATCCCGCGCGATCGGTTGAGGTTCATCGAGGCCAGGAACCGGGAAGTGCAAGTCGCCAGGCCGCTCTGGATGGCGGTCGGGTTCATGTTGGCGTCGAGCATCTTGTCGCCGTTGTTGCCCACGGACATCACGGCGGTCCCGCGAAATCCCTTGAACGCCCTCTCCGCGCCGACGAGCCCTTCGGAGAAGGCGACGGTGTTCGAGGAGCCGTCGGTCGCGTCGCGGAGCCCGTAGCACGCATAATATGTGAACAGGCCGGTGCTCCCCTGCGGCTTCCCCGGAGGCGCCGGCGGGGCGCCGAGGGTGGTGGTCCCCATGCTCCCGGAGTAGCTGCAATCGTTGCTGTTGGCCGCGTTGTTGGCGTTGCTGGCGCCCGACCCGGCGTTGTTGTCGGACGGGCAGAGGAAAGTACTCACCCGGGCCAGCGTGACCGTGCTGTTGATGTAGAAGTTCTGGCCGTTGTTGTTGCCGACCTGGAAGTTGCACGCATTATACATCGTCGATTGCTCGAGGAAGTTGAGCATCAATGAGTGCGCGCTCCAGTTGTCCCAGAAGAACGTGGTGACCGGCATCACCTGGGAGACCCCCAACGGGAAGGTGTCGTGGACCGAGTGGTAGTTGTGCGCCGCCAGGCCGATCTGCTTGAGGTTGTTGACGCATTGCGACCGCCGGGCGGCCTCGCGGGCGGCCTGGACGGCGGGCAAGAGCAGCGCGATCAGGACCGCGATGATCGCGATCACGACCAGCAACTCGATCAGCGTGAAACCGCCGGGCCGGCTGGCCCGCGAGCGGGGACGGGTGGACATGTAAAGGACTCCTCGGCCAAAGAGGGGCGCCGTGGGACGCTCGCCGCGGCCCTGCTGGGCGAATCCCGCGGGGCGATCCCGGAGGGACGCGAAGGGGCCCGGGGCGGGCACCCGCGGCCGGTCGAATTAGGCGATGACGAGGACGACGAAGGGGTGGTTGACGGTCAATCTTCCGCCCGCGACTTGGGTTCGGGACGTCGCGATGGAGTAGCCGCCAACTTCGTTTATAATCGGGCCCGGACGATGGTTTTGTCAAGAGAAATGGGCCGAAAAGGGACTTAACTTGCTGCTTTATTTCTTCAATTTCGCGCCATGAATGACATCAAGCGTGTCGGCCTGCTCGGGCCGTCTTCCATCAGGTGAACGAATTTGTATAACGGAAGGGGTGGGGCCCGATGCGGTTCGCGGAACCGTCCTGGTTGTGCCTGCTGCTCCTGGCCCCGCTGCCCTGGCTCTGGGAAAGGCGGCGGCGACGGGTGAGCTGGCCCACGCTGGGGGGGTTCGGCGGCCGGCGGGGCTGGACGGCCCGCTGGGCCCGGCGGATTCCCGTCCTGGCGCGGTGCGCGGCCATCGTTTGCCTGGCGGTCGCGATGGCCAGGCCGCAAGTGCCGGGGGGGCGGATTCGGGTCGCCGGGCGAGGGGTGGCCATCGTCTCGATCCTCGACCGGAGTTCGAGCATGAAGGCGGTCGACTTCGCCGCCGACGCCGGCCCGGGCCGGGTTTCGCGGCTAGATGCCGCCAAGTCGACGTTGTCGCGATTCCTCAGGGGCCGGGATGACGACCTGATGGGCGTGGTGACGTTCGCCAATTACCCCGACCTCGTCGCGCCGCCGACGCTCGATCAACGGTTCCTGCTCGAAGCCGTCCGCTCGATCCGCCCGGCCGGCGCGGTCGACGACGGGACCAACATCGGCGACGCGATCGCCTTCGCCCTGGGCTCGATCCGCGAGGCGCCGACGCGGCGGAAGGTCCTGATCCTGCTCACCGACGGCCGGAACGCTCCCGCCGTCCCCAGGCCGGTCGACCCGTTCGACGCCGCCGGGATCGCGCGGGCCCTGGGCGTGACCCTGCACGCCATCGCGATCGGCCGGCCCTCCCCGGGGGAAGCCCCGCCCGCCGCGAAGCCGACGAGGCCCGACGCTCGGCCGGCGGCGGGCGAGGCGGCCGAGGGGCCCGACCTGGCCTGGCTCGGCCGTCTGGCCGAGGCGGGAGGCGGCCGGACCTTCCGGGCGGCGGACTCCGACGCCCTGGAGCGGGTCTTCGAGGAGATCGACGCCCTGGAAAAGAGCCCCGTCTCCGGGACGATCCGGACCATCTACCGGGAGCGATACGCCCCCTGGGTCGCCTCGGCCCTGGGACTGCTGGCCGGAGACCTGTTGCTCGGTTCCGGCCGGTTCCGTCGCCTCCCCTGAACACCCCGGGAGCAGTCGCCATGTACCTGTTCGCCCACCCGGCCCGGCTCTGGCTCCTCGTCGCCCTGATCCCCTGCGCGGCGTGGGTGGCCCGGGGGTCGGCCCGGCGACTCCGGGATTGGTCGGCCCTGGGCCAGTCGGGGCAACCGGCGAGCGACGGGGCTTTTCCCTGGGTCGCGGCCATGCTGGTCCTGGTCCTGGCCCTGGCCCAACCCCGGTGGGGCCGGATCTTCGGCCGGGACGCCCAGTCGGGCCATGACGTGGTCCTGCTCGTCGACGTGAGCCGGAGCATGGCGGCCGAGGACGCCGTGCCCGACCGGATGGGCGTGGCGCTCGAATCCGCCGCGAGCCTGCTCCGGTCGCTCGGCCGCGACCCGGGCAACCGGGCCGCGGTGGTCGCGTTCGCCGGCCGAGGGGTCGTCCGCTGCCCCCTGACCGAGGACCTCGCCGCGGCGGTCGACGCCCTCCGGGGACTCCGGCCCGGCGACGTCCAGCCGGGGGGGACCGACCTCGGCGCGGGCCTGGAAGCGGCGCTGACGGCCTTCGACGACGAGGAGCACGCCGAGGGGCGGACGGTCGTCGTCTTCACCGACGGCGAGGACCATGCCGGGACCTGGCCGGCGGCGGTCGACCGCCTCCGGCTCGACGGCGTCCAGGTCCACGCCGTCGCCATCGGCGACCCCGACCGCGAGCATCCCGTCCCTCGCCGCGAGCCCGACGTCGCGAAGGCCGGGTTGAAGCCGCCGGACTCGACCCGGCGGTCCGACGTCGCCCTGGCGGCGCTGGTCAAGGCCACCGGCGGGGTGATCGTGCCGCTCGGCCTGGATTCCGCCGACCTGGGCTCGCTGTATCGCGACCGGATCGAGCCGATGGCGCGGCGGAATCGGGAGTCGTTGCAGCCCCCCGAGCGGGTCGAACGGTTCCCGGCGTTCGTCCTGGGGGCGCTGGGGATCGGCCTGGTCGGCTCGTGGCCGGGGCTGACCCGGGCCCGTCGGCATCGCCAACGCTATGCGCCGGCGGTCCTGGCCCTGGCCCTGGCCGGCCTCGGGTTCGGGGCCGATCCGGGGGCGGCGAGCCCGGCCCGCCTGGTGGCCGAGGGCCTGGCGGAATACCAGGCCGGGCGGTTCGCCAAGGCCCTCGACGCCTTTCAAAAGGCCGGCGAACTCGCGCCCGGGGCCGCGGTCCCTCGCTACAACGCGGCCTCGGCGCTGTTCCGGCTCCGGCGCCATCCCGAGGCGATCGCCCGGTACACCGAAGCCCGGGAGCGGGCCGACCCCGGCTTGACCTTGAAGATCGACTACGCGCTAGGCAACGCCCGGCTGGTCCTCGGCGACTTCGCCGGGGCCCTTTCCGGCTACGATGCGTGCCTCGCCTCGACGGGCGTCGGCCCCGGCGCCGATTCGGTCCGCCGCGACGCGGCCGTGAACCGCGCCTATGCCGTGGCCCGGCTCAAGACCCCGCCCGACGAGCCCGATCGGGGCGAAGCCCGGGCCGGAGGGCCGAACCGACCGCGACCGGCCCCCGGCAAGGGGCGTCCCGGTGGCGAAGGGGCCGAGTCGTCCCCCTCGGCCGGGCCGACCAACCCGGGAGGGGGCGAACCCCCCTCCGGGGGCGGGTCGCGAGGCGCGGGCGGCGCCGGCGGCCCGGGCCAGGCGCCGCCCGAGGAAGGGTCGCCCCAGGCCCGGCTCAACGCGGCGCTCCGCGAGATCCGCGAGTCCCGCCGGTCGCGGCCCCCCGACCCCGCCCCGAAAACCTCCGGCGGGGTCGCCAAGGACTGGTGATCCCCCAGCCATGCCCACTCGTTATCGGGTCCGAATCCAATACCTCGCGACCCTACCGGACGATCAGGGAGAAAGTCCGGTGGATGGCCGAGGCGTCGGGCTTCGAGGCCGAGGTGAAGGCCACGGCCCGGAACAGGTCGGCCAAGGCGAGCCACTGGCCAAGGTCGCGGTCGAGGTCGTCGAGCGGGCGGTTGGCCTGGGTGGCGAGCTGCCCGGCGATCGCCCCTCGATAAGTCCGGACCACGCGGACGAGGCGGATCAGGTCCACGACCGCGTAGGTCTCGGCCTCGGGGAAATACGCCTTGCGGACCTCGCGGATCGCCGAGGGCAGCTTGGCCGATCCGAACCGCGCGACGGCCTCGGCGGCGTTCCCCAGGACCACGCCGTCGGGGTCGACCCGGTAGGCGAACAGGGCCGTGGCGCCGTCGGTCAACTCCGTCGACCGGGCCTCGCCCACCTTGCGCGACTCGATCCGGAGGTGCCTGGCCTTCCGGGCGGGATCGATGGCGAAAGCGGCCAGGGCGGTCCGGAGGGCGTTGTCGATCGGCGGGGACAGCTCGCCTTCGCCCGGCTGGTCGGACCAGCCCACGGCCCCGACGATCGGGAACAGGGGGCGGACGCCGATCTCGGGCCGGGCCTCGATGTAGGCGAGCACGCCCGGCCGCAGCCGGGGCAGGATCTCGGTGTTCGGGTCGAGGCCCAGGAGCAAACCCTGGAAGATCTGGCGGTAATTGTCGAGCCCGGGCCGGTCGTCATCCGGGACCAGGTCCCAGAGCGCGCCGCGGACCGCCTCGAAATCGACGTGCGCGGCCAGGACCGCCAAGGCGGTCTCGGGGACCTGGCCGAGCCACCCGGCCGGCGCCGGGGGGTGGGACAGCCACGCCTTGAGCCAGGGGTCGAGCTTGGTGGGGTCGAGGGATTCGTGGAGGTGGAGGACCGGGCCGTCCCGCCATTCCAGGGCCAGCCCGGCGTAACCGACGGCGGCCAGGTAGCGGCCGAGCGCCGCCAGGACCCGCTCCTGCCCCGGCTCGATCGGTCGGATCGACGCGGCCATCGTCCGCTCGACCAGCCGCGGGTTGACGAACAGGCTGGCCAGGGCCTTGTCCGGCAGCGCGGAGCGGACCCCGAGGAACGCGGAGTTTTCCTTCAAGGAAGGCCCGCCGCCGACCTTGCGGTCGATCACCCCGTGGATCAGCGCTTCCGAGTTCGACCAGGCAAACGTCCCGTCGTCGAGGTGGGCGTAGAACTCCGCCAGCCGGGTCCCCGGCTTGAAGTTCCGGGCGATGTATTCGAGGCCGCGTCGCCCCTTCTTGTCCAGGCGGGTCAGCTCGCCGCTCCGACGCTGGTTCGCGTTCAGGGAGTCGACCAGCCGGACCATCAGGGGCCGGTCGCGGGGCGAGGCCAGGAGCAACCCCCGGGCCAGTTCCGGGGCGTTGCCCGGCCCGGGCTGATAGACCAGGACCACGGCGTCGCCGATCAACTCGTCGCGGATCACCGAGAACGGGACGCCCAGGGCCGTTTCGATCTCGGCCGAGAGTCGTTCGAGCTGGCGGAATCGCTCCGAACGGAGCCAGCCCTGGACCATCGGCAGGCGGCGGAGGCTCGCGATCAAGGGGGAAGAGCCCACTTCCCGGGTCCGGGTCCGGAGGTTCTCCACGGCGAGGGTCGCGCCGGCGTCGGGCGGGACGAGCTTGTAGAGCGAATCGGCGGGGCCCGCCGCCGCCTCGGCCGCGGCCAGGACGAGCGACCATCCCCCGATCGAGAGCAGGACCCGGGACAATCGCCGCATGACCTCGGCCCCCTTTCGCGAGAGTTTCGGCGGTAAGAGGCTATCCGGAAACATTTTCCAGGAGCCGCGAGGGGTTATGAAAAATGGGTGATGGGTGAGAAAAAGCCAGGAATTCCCCGGACGCGCTCTCGTCTGTCTCCCCGGTCTTCGGCCATAACCCATCGACCATGAACCATTTCCCATCCCGGATAGCCTCTAAGAGGCTATCCGGAAATATATCTGTTGACTGGCTTCAATTTACGTCATATTGGTGATCGCCGATCCGAGCGGCCACCCCCGGAAAAACAAGGGGAATCTGATCGCATAAACGATAGCGAATAAAACGTAACTCGTTACAAGGCAATAGTTGCATCCCGGATAGCCTCTAAGATCGGAGTCGAGCTGGATTCGGACCCCGGACGATCGGAGTGGCGGGCCTCAACCCCCGCCCCGGGGCGGCCCCGGGATGGTCGGCGGGGCGATCGGCCGGGGCGGATTCGACCGGCCGTTCGCGTGAGTTGCCCGCGAAGACGTCGCGATCCGGGCCCGGACCTTGGCGGAATCGGCCGGCCGGCCCTGGCGGTCGAGCAGATCGGCGTAATGGCGGCGCGTCTCGGCCAGCGCGGAGTCCTGGGACGGGTCGAGGGCCTCGCGGATCGCGATCGATCGGAGGAACCTGGCCTCGGCCTCGGCCGGCCGCGACCGGATGGCGTCGACCCGCGCCAGGCCGTCGAGCGCCCGGGCCACCGAAACGTCGACCGGCCCCCTGGTTTCTTCGAGGATGCCCAGGGCACTCGCGAACGACGGCCGGGCCTCGTCGACCTTGCCTTGTTCGAGGAGGGCCCAGGCCAGGTTGTTATACGCGTCGCCGATCTCGGGGTGGGTGGGCCCCTGCGCGACCTGGTGGAGCCGGAGGGCCTGGTGGAACGCCCGCTCGGCCTCGGCGTAGCGACGATCGGCGACCAGGACCAGGCCGAGCAGGTCGTGACTCCGGCCCAACTCGATCCGTTCGGTCCGGGTCGTCCCCTCGGCGAAGCCCGAAGCCCGGCGGAGCAGGGGCTCGGCCTCGGCGAGTCGCCCGAGGTCGTGATAAAGCTGGCCGAGTTGGTTGAGGCTTCGCGCCACCGGGAGCGAGTTGTTCCCGTGGGTCGACTCGCGGCTCGCCAGGGCCCATTTCGCCAGCGGTTCGGCGTCGGCGAGCCGCCCTTGCTCCTGGAGCGACCAGGCCAGGTCGGCATAGCTCCTCGACAGGACCCCCGCGTGGTCGAAGCCCGGGCGACGGGCCACCTTGATCGCGGACAGGAATTCGTGCTCGGCGGTGACGTAATTCCCCTTGGCCATCGCGCGCCAGCCCGCGTTGTTGTAAGCCTTCCAGTCGTAGAGGTCGTCGAACTTGCCGCGGAGCATCGACGACCCCGGCGCCTGGGCCAGGGCCGGCGCGGACACGATCGCCCCGAAGATCAAGGCCAGCGGGAGGCGTCGGGTCGGGTTCATGGGTTGATCCACGGGCCGGGTCGCGGAGGGGTCGTCCGGTCAGAGCGAATCCTGGGAGGGGGGCGTCGGCGGCGCCGGCGTCGGCCCGAGCAGGAAGCTGAAGGCGTGCCGGGCCGAGCCGGGCAAGGGACCAACCCGCTCGTTGAGCCGGTCGCCGACCGCCTGGAGCAGCGGCCTGGGCGGGGCGACATCCTCGTCGAGGTCCGGGGTCGGGGCGACGGGGGCGCGACGGCCGTTGAGGTCGAACGCTCCCCGTCTCAGCCGCGCGGCCTGCTCGGTCGCTTCCCTGGCCAGCTCGATCGAGACTTGCCGGGCCTCCGCCAGGGCCACGCCGAGGGGTCGAGCGGGGGCGAGCGGGGCCTTCGCGACCACCGGCGGCCGGTCGACCCGGGGTGGCCCGGGGGCCGGACTCGACCCGGGCAGGCCCAGCCAGGCGACGGCGCAGGCCGAGGCCGCCAGGGCCAGGCCGCGCGCCGACCACTTCCGGAGCGAAGGGCGGGGCCGGGACCGCAACGGGACCCGGAGCGCATGGAGCCGGCGGAGCGACTCCGCCGTGGCCGGGGGGACCGCGGGCCAGGAGCCGAGGTTCCGCCGGAGCGCCTGATAGCGGGCGTCGAGCCGCCGGCAGGAGGCGCAACCCGCCGCGTGCGCCTCGGCCTCGGCCGGGAGGCCGGGCGATCGGGCGTCGAGCGACTCGTTCCAGAGGCCGTCGAAGTCGGAACAATTCATGGACGCGCCCATCGGGCTCCCGTTGGTTCGGTTCGAGGACGCCCGAAGGCGCCCGGAGTCGTCGCGATTCGCCCGGACGGGTCCCGACCCGCCCCGCCTCGATTCAGCACCGGACCCCCCTCCGACTCAGCTCCTCGGCCAGCTCGGCCCTGGCCCGGTGGAGCCAGGTCTTGATCGTGCCGACGGGGCGACTCATGACCTGGCTGATCTCTTCATAGGGTAATCCCTGCTCGTGGAACAGGACGACGACCAGGCGATATTCGGGGCGGAGGTGGCCCATCGCCCGGTCCAGTTCGCCGGCCAGGTCGTCGGGATCGCCGACCCCGGGCCGGTGGTCGACGCAGTCGTCGGTCGAGTCGGCGAGGAACGGGCGACGGGCGCGGCGGGCCAGGGCGGTCCGGCAGCGATTGGCGGCGATCCCGAGCAGCCAGGGGCGGAGCGGTCGGTTCGCGTCGTAGCCGGCGATGCCCCCGAGCGCCCGGACGAAGGTCTCCTGGACGACGTCCTCCGCGTCCTGGCGGTGTCGCATCATCCGGAAACAAAGCCCGTAGATCACGCCGTGGAAGCGCTCGAACAACAGGCCGGGGGCCTGCGCGTCGCCGGACCGGAGCGTCTCGACCAACGCACGGTCGTCCATTGGGACGGGCCTTCGCCAACCGTGCGGGACGCCGACGATCGGTCGGACACCCCGGGATACCTCGGGCGAGAGGATCACGTTTCAAGATTCGGGCGCGACGCCCCATTATGGCGACAACTCGCCGCGCCGGGAACGAGGGGCCGGGATTGTCCGCCCGTTTTCGGGAAGTTCGTCGAGCGAAGGGGGACGGCGGCCGGGCCGCTTCGGGCGAAGCGGCCGGGCCGCCGTCGCGCGGGGCCCCGGTGGGGGGGAGGGGGGAGCCCGGCACTCGGGGACCTCACGACGGCGAGGGGCCCGCCGAATACTCGGTCAACTCCTCGGCCGTCGAATCGTGGAACGAGCGGCCCTGGCGTTCGAGCTCCCCGCCGAGCCGGACGGCGATCTGGTGCAACTCGGGCGAGTCGATCCGCCAGGCGATCTCGGCCAGTTCGTCGGGCGTGACGTCGCCGAGGGCTTGGCCGAGGCGCTCCAGCTCGGATTCGAGCCGGAGCATGGTCTCGAGCATCTCGGCATGGGTCTCGGCCGAACCTCCGACCAGGATGCATTGATCGCCGGTGCTGAGCCTCTGGTGGTTGTCCGCTCCATCGAGGCCGAACCCGATGATCGCGGCTCGGAGCCTTCGGGGACCGGCTTCGGGTTGGGTCATCATGGCGGGGGGGACCTTTCGCGTCGGGTGGGACGATCGGGAGTGCGTGGGGTCGGGCGATCGGTCCGGGGTCCTGGCCCCGTTTCGGAGCGACGGCCGGCCTCACCACGCGACTTCTTATCGGCTCACCGCCCCCGCCCGGACAGCGCCCGGGGGGGATTCGGCGAGGGCCGGTCGGCCCCCCTCGGCAACTTGCTTACGACCCGCCCAGGCATTCCTTCGCGGTGGTCCGTGCCACTCGATAGGCGGCGCGCAGGGTGATGGCGCGCGCCTCGATTTGCTCTTCGCTGTAGAGCCGCCCTTCGCTGGTGGGCAGGCCGGCCAGCGCGACCGTCAACGGCAGGAGGTCGAGGAACTGTCGATATTTCTGCTGGAGGTCGGCGGCCGGCGTCGTTTGTTCGGACACGGGTGGGCTCCTGCGTCGTGGGGTGGTCCGGGGGCCCGGTCCCGAGCCGTCGCGAACCCCGACGGGCGTCCCGATCGGGCCGGCCGATTCCCCCCGTCCGAGATTAGCGGACCGGCCCCGCCATCGGCAAGCCGGCCGCGACCGCGCCGGGCCGTTCGAACCATCGTGGCCCCATCGGCGAATCCAAGGCCAAGAGGCCGACGACCGGCCCCCCATCCGCCGCCCCGGTCCGCCGCCCGTCGGCGCAAAGCCTGCCCACTCCCGCCAATCGGCGGCGGCTGGCTTTGACGACGGCGCGGATTTGGGGTAAGATTTCGCCAAGATCGGATGGCCGGACCCTGCTGGCCTGATCTGCCCCGACGATGACACATCATTACCCCCCGGAGGTTTGTTTGATTCAACGAGCGGCGGAGGAGTCCCCGCCGGGATTCCAATCGATGGGCTTGAGCCGCGGGATGCTCGACGCCCTGAAGAAGATCAAGTACCTGACCCCTTCCCCCATCCAGGCCTCGCTGATCCCCGAGGCGCTCGATGGCCGCGACGTCATCGGCCAGGCCAAGACCGGCACCGGCAAGACGGCCGCCTTCGCCATCCCCCTGATCGAGATGCTCGAAACCCGGGGGCGCGGGCCGCAGGGGATCATCCTGGCCCCGACCCGCGAGCTGGTCCAGCAGATCGTCGTCGAGATGCAGAAGCTGGCCCAGGGCCAGGACGTCGCGATCTGCGGGATCTACGGCGGCGAGCCGATCGAGAAGCAACTCCGGGCCCTGGAGCGGGGCGTCGACATCGTGGTCGGCACCCCCGGCCGCGTCCTCGACCACATCGAGCGGCGGACGCTCTACCTCGGCGAGATCATGCACGTCGTCCTCGACGAGGCCGACCGGATGCTCGACATCGGGTTCCGGCCCGACATCGAGCGCGTCCTCCGCAAGGTGCCCGACCCCCACCAGACCCTCCTTTTGTCGGCCACCATCAGCGACGAGATCCGGACCCTCGCCCGCCGCTACATGTTCGAGCCGGTCGAGATGAACCTGTCCAAGGACGAGCCGTCGGTCGAGTCGATCAAGCAGTATTACGTGACCGTCGAGCACGATCGCAAGTATGACCTGCTGGTCCACCTGCTCGACCGCGACAAGCCTCGCCAGTGCATCGTCTTCACCCGGACCAAGCGCGGGGCCGACAAGCTCGCCGACCGGCTCCGGGGCCGGGTCGCCGGCGTCGCCACCATCCACGGCGACTTGACCCAGGCCGTCCGGAACCGGGTCATGCAAGGGTTCCGCAACGGGACCATCCCGGTCCTGGTGGCCACCGACGTGGTCGGCCGGGGGATCGACGTCAACGACATCAGCCACGTCATCAACTTCGACGTCCCCGACGATCCCGAGAACTACGTCCACCGGATCGGCCGGACCGGCCGGATGGGCAAGGACGGGATCGCCTACATGTTCGTCTGCCCCGACCAGGGCGAGCCCTTGACGGAGATCGAACTCCTCATCAACAAGTCCATCCCCACCCTCGAACTCGACGGCTTCGTGGCCTATCGACGCGACCAGACCAAGCGAGAATCGACCTACCGCGAGCTTTACAGCACCGCCAGGACGCGGACCACCGCGTACGCCAGGAGCTAAGTCGGCCCGTCCGCCTTCCGCTTTCGCCCGGTGGCCCGGAACAAATGGCCGCCGGCCTCGCTTCCCGTCCCGCCCGCGGCGTAGGTCGTCAGCGGGAGGCAGATCCGGACCGCCCTTCATCGTGATCCAGCGGTCTCGACTGCCTCCCTCGGCCTCGCCTCGCCGCTTTTCCCCCGGGGCATCGCCCGGCCCATCGCCTCCAACACCCCCTTCGCTTCCGCGACCAGGACCGGGGCCCCTTCGCCCCGCCCGCCGAACCGCGCCCGGTCGCAGCGCTCGATGAGCCGTCGCGCCCGGCCCGCGAGGCCGGAGTCTCGGGTCAACCGCTCGACGGATTCGGCGGCCTCGGGAGGGGTCAGGACCCCTTCGGGCCGGCCCCCCACCCCCCCCAGCCAGGCGGCCACCGCTTCGGTGATCCGCCGGGCCGCTTCGGGCCCGTCCGAGCCTGGGTCGAGCCCACGCGCCAGCTCCGCCGCCAGCCGCGCCGGGTCGACGCGGCGGGCCGCTCGCCGCCGCCTCCGGGCCAGGACGACCCCCACCATCACCGCCGCGTTGACCAGCGCCCCGATGACGGCGACCCATTCGACCAGGCGGGTCGGCTTCTCGTCCCGGCGATCGTCGACGAGGCGTGAGGGATCGAACCGGGGGATCTCCTCGACCACGACCGGGATTCCGGCCGTGAACCGCGTGGCGAACGCATTCCGGGCCGGGTCGAACGCGGCGACCGGGACCGGCGGCAGGGTGATCCGGCCTCCCTGCGAGGGTCGGAGCCGGTAGCGGAACGTCCGGGTCGGCGGGTTGCCGTCCGCCGACGGGCCGGAGGCTTCTCCCGGCTCGACCCGGAACCCGGGCGACAGCTTGGCCCAGCTCGCCAGGTCGGGGGCCCTCGCGCTCCCCCAGGCCGCCGGTCCCGAGACCACCAAGCGGTACTCCAGGGCCTGCCCCGCCCGGACGGTCGCCGGCTCGACCTCGGCCCGGACCTCGAACGGGCCGACCCCACCCAGGAACGCCGGCCCGCGACCGGCGGCGGGCACGGCGAGGATCTTCAACCGGACCGGCCGGGTCGAGCCCGACCAGTCGCCCCGCCTGGTCCGGATCGCCGGGAGGTCGACCACCCCCGGGCGCCGGGGAATGACCAGGAGCCGGGCCGACGGATCGCTTTCGGCGGCGACCGGCCGGACCTCGGCGCCGGCGACGACGGGGGCCTCGATCGTCGGTCGCGCCGAGGAGCCCGCCCCCCCGACCTCGACGCGGACCTCGACCCCCTGGCCCACGTAATGCGGCCCCGCCGCCACCCGGGCCGTGGCGACGACCGGATCGGCGGCGACCACCGGGGGCCCGCTCGACGCGACGAGGCATAATAATCCGACGAGTGGTCTCATGCAGGGTCGATCGGTTTTTCGGGCCGGGTCGAGAGCCGGATCGCAGATCCCAAGTATCTCAGATTTCAGGGGATTGGATTTGTATTGTCCCGCCGCCGTCGGAAATCCGAGATCCTTGCAATCGGGCATCCCTCAAATTGACGAACCGATCGCCCCCGTGGTCTCATGCCCGATGATTGACCGGCGGGGCGGGGGCGGGGATAATAGGACAATCGTCGTTGCCCTCCCGGGCGGCGTCAAGCCGGATGATCCCGGACGGGGAGTCGCGCCACCATTGGGCCTGCTCGGACGCGCCAGAACGCTGATGCAAGTCTGGGCGGGACCGCCCCCGACCCGGGCCCAGTCCTACAACGTCGCCTGCGCCGAAGGGCATCGGCTCCAGGGCCAGCGGACCGAAGGGTATCAGGCCCTCCGCTGCCCGACTTGCGGCGACGGGATCTTCGTGCTCCCGCTCAGCCCGTTGCCCGAGCCGCCCTTCCTGGCGTCGCCCGCGCGATCGAGGCGGCCGGTCCCCGAGGCGGCCTTCGAGGACGATCCCCTCGTCCTGTCCGACCCCCCGCTCGCCGACCTAGGCGACGGTGACGGCGAATCAGCCGAGGCCGAGGTCGAGATCGATTGGGTGGACGAGCCCGCGGCCCCGCCCGCCGGCCCGGTCGATGAGGCCGGGCCGCGACCCTCGCCCGGGCCCCCGGCCCCGGCACCTCGGCCCGCCGCCGCCCGTCCCAAAGTCGTGAAACCCCCGGCGCCGGTGGTCGCGGCGGTGGCCCGGCCCCGGTTCTCCGAATGGGCCTGGCGGCACCGGAACGCCCTGCTGTCGGCCGGGGTGGTCCTCCTGATCGTGGCCGCCGTGGCGGTCCGTCGCCATCGTCAGCGGCTCGAAGAACTCCCCCGGATCGCCGAGATCGGCCGCGCCGAAGGGTTGAAGCGGCTCGACGCCGGCGACTTCCACACCGCCAAGAAACTCCTGGCCGACGCCGCCTCGGCCGTCGGGTCCCTCGGCGACGGCTACGAAGGGGCCGAGGCGATCCGGCAAGGGGCCCGGGAAGCGGCGATCTTCGCCGACCTCGCCCCCGAGTCGCTCGAACGAATCCTCGAAGAGGCGGCCACCTATCGCGGGGTCGAGAAGTGGTCCGCCCATTTCGCCTCGTTCTACCGGGGGCGGTCGATCATCCTGGAAACGACGGTCGCCGCCGTCCCCGACCCGAACCGACCGGGCTCGGCCTACCGGGTCGACTACCAGGTCTACTCGGGGCGAGGCCCCAAGCCCGACGCCAAGGCGAGGCTCGACCTGGCCGGCTTCCGGCTTTTCGAGCTTTCGGAGCCCAAGCTGGGCGAGTCGAAGCTGTTCGGCGCCCGGCTGGCTTCGCTGGAACTCGACCTCGCCGCCAACGAGTGGGTGTTCACGCTCGAACCCGACAGCGGGGCCTACATCACCCACCCCAAGGCCCTGGAGGCGATCGGCTGGCCCCAGTTCGAAGGCCCCGAGGAGGCCCGTCCATGATCCGCCACCTCGGGCCCTCGTGCTTGATCCTCGCCGTCCTCGCCGCGCGGGCGATCGGAGCGGGGCCGGAATCCGTCGAGCCCTCCGAACTGGCCAGGCGCCCCGAACTGGCCGGCCGCGAGGTCGTCGTCGACGACCGCGTCCGCTACTTCCTCGAAACCCGGCGAGGCCAGGGCTACGACGAATTCCTGCTCAAGCGGACCGACGTGTTGTTCCGCCTCCCCCCCAGGCTCCGGCCGGCCCGGTCGCCGTCGGAGCCCAATGCGCGAGTCCGGGGGGTCCTCAAGGTCGAGGAAGGGCGCTATGTTTTCGACGTCGCCGCCATCGAGATGTTCCCCAACGACCTGGACCGCTTCGACCGCGAGCTTTCCCGGTTCCGGTCGGACGACCTCTCGGGGCGGAGGGGCTGGGCCCTCTGGGCCGAGCGTCGGGGCAAGGAGCTGAACGACCCCAAGCTCGAAGCCAAGGGCGTGGCCCTGGAAGCGGAATTGCTCTGGGCCGAGGCCGCTCGCCCCGACGCGGACGCCCTCGCGCTGGTCGAACGATCGGCCGGCCGGCCGATCCCCGGCCCGGTCCGCGACGCCCTGGCCCATCGAGGGCTCCGGGCTCGCCTGGCGGGCGCATCGGCCCCCGCCGAGCTGGAAGAGCTCGCCGCCAAGATCGAGGCGGTTCTCCCGGCCTCCGCCGACCCCAAGGGCGCCGGCCCCCTGGACCCGGCCTTGTTGGAGGCTTACGCTCGCGACCCCGCCGGGGCCTACCGCGAAGCCCTCACGCCGGCACGCGCGGCCCTCGATCGCCGGCTCCTGGCCGACGCGATCGAGAAGGCCCTCGTCAAAGCCGTGGAAGCCCGGCCCGGCGATGCGGCCACCCTCGCCGAGGCCGCCGCCGCCCGGCTCCCGGACCGCCCGGCCCTGGCCGAACGGCTCCGCCAGGCCGGCCTGGGCGAGGCGGAGGCCCGCGTCACCTCGATGCGTCAGGCCGAGGTCGAGGAGCTGGCCCGGAAGTTCCGCGACCAGGGGCAAGACGACCGGGCGAGCCGGCTCCTCCGCGCCTGGCTCGCCGACCGCCGCAAGAACCGCCTCAGCGCGACCGACGCCGAGGGGCGAATCCTCCTGGCCGCCAGCTTCGAGAAGCTCCTCGACGACCGGGCCACCGCCGCCGACCTGCTCCGCGAGGCCCTGACGATCGACCCCCAGTCCAAGCCGGCCGTCGACGCCTTCCTCCGGATGGGTTTCCGGAAAGGCGATGCCGGCTGGCACGACCCCGCCTCGCCGGCCGCGACCGCCCCGACCGACCGCCCGGCGACCCGGCCGGCCGACCCGGGCGACCCCCTCCGCGGCCTCACTCGCGCCCAGGTCCGCTCCCGCCTGGGCGGGAAGCCGGACTCGATCGTCCGATCCGCCACCCAGGGCCGGTGCGTCGAGCAGTGGATCTATCGGAACGGTAAAGTCAACCAGGTCATCACCTTCCTGATCGAACCCGGGGCCAGCGAACCCCGCGCCGGTTCGTATTATTCCGATTGACGGGATTTGGCGAGTCCCACCACGCAATCAGTCGCGTAGGAATTTTCGCCGGATGGAAATTCTTGCCGGGGGCTTTCTCCGTCTCAACGGCCGAGGGGCCGCGAGGTCGGGGACAAAAAAACCCTTTTTTGGGAAAACATTTGTGTCCGGCCGGCGTACTATGCTTGTCCCACGGGGTGAAATGTTCGCTGGCCTTGCCCGTGGCGCATAATCTGCTCTAGAAGCGGCTGAGATCCTTGGTGATCCGGACACGTAGGGGACCGATGCTCGACCCGGGCTGATCGCCATTCCGACCCGCCCGATTGACCATCTTCAGACTCCCGGAGCGGAATCCCTAGCGATCGGGTGCCCGATGCCTCGAATCCCCAATGGCCTTCCGGCCCGAACCGGCCCCGTCGCCCGGCCGCGACGCACACCAGGAGGTGTATCATGGTCCGAAAAGACTCCCTGCTCCGACTCCACTCGCGGCTCGTCGCCCGTCGCGATGCCCTCCGCAAGGCATTGAACGGCGACCTCGAAGCCTACCGCGAGTTCGCCGCCCTCAACGTCGTCGGCGATAGCGTCGACGCCGCCGTGGATACCGCCAACGACGAGATTACCTCGCAGATCGTCGAGATCGAAAGCCGCGAACTCGGTCAGATCGAGCATGCCCTCCAGCGGATCGTCGACGGCGTCTACGGTCGCTGCGAATTTTGCAACGGCAAGATCGCCGAGGCCCGTCTCAATGCCTTGCCGTACACCAACTCGTGCATCGACTGTCAGCGCGAGAACGAACGGCAAGGCCAGGCGTTCGGCCGCGACGTCGAAGACCAGCGCTGGGCCAAGATCTACGACAAGCCGATGTCCGACGGCGACACCGAGGCCGACATCAAGCTGAGCGACTTCGAGATGGATCTCAGCGAGTCGGGCCGCTGAATGAACCGTCCCCACGGGACCGAACGGGGCCGCCGGGCATCGGCGGCCCCGTTCGTTTCGCCGAACTTCTCGACGGGTGGGATCGCGTCGAGTTTGCCGGCCGGAATAGTTGCGTGCGTCGCCCCGATCGGGCCGATATCAACGGTCGAGGGGTGCGATCCGACGGAGGCCGCCTCATGGTCATTTCCCGTCGCGAGCCGCCCCGCCGGGCTTGGGGGCACGCGCCGATGGATCGGACGGGAACGGGGCCGGGTCAGCTCGATCGGGCCCACCTAGTGGACCTGGACGGGAGCGGGATGTTGGGCCTGGCCCGGGTGCTCGTGCAACGGGGTTGCGTGGTGACCGGCTCGGTCCGCCGCCCGGGACCCTCGATGGACCGGCTCCGGCGGCTCGGCGTCCGGGTCCACTCCGGGCACGGGCGGGGATCGCCGCTCCGGTCGGCCCGCCTGCTCGTCTACGGGCCGGGGGTCCCCACCGAAGATCCCGAGCGGCTCAGGGCGGCGCGGCTGGGGGTGGAACAGGCCTCCTGCCCCGACGTCCTGGCTCGCCTGATCGGCCGGGGGGTGGGGATCGCGGCCGTCGGCGGCCGGCGAGCGGGGTCGGCGGCGGCGATGGTGGCTTGGACCCTGGCTCAGGCCGGGCTCGACCCGACGCTGGTCCTCGACGCCTCGACGCCGGAAGTCGGCGGGACCGGCCGGCTCGGGACCGGGCCCCACGTCGTGATCGATGCCGCCGGCCTTCCCGAGGACGCGGTGTCCGGCGTCCCCATCGTCCTGGTCCTCGACGACGGCGACGCCGGGTACCCCCGGCCCCTCGCCCTCCGGCGCCGGGCCGAGGCCGCCCCGCCGGGCGGTTACGTCCTGGGCCTGGCCGACGAGGGCGACGACCCGGCCCCGAGATTCGGGGCGGCGCCGGGCGTGGACGTCGAGCGGTTCTCGCTCGGGCCCGGGCACGACTGGTGGGGGGCGGACGTCCGCGAGGACCGTGGGTGCCATCGATTCCGGGCGTTCCATCGGGGGCGGTTCGTCGTCGAGGTCCGGCTCCAAGCCCCCGGCCGGCACCACGTCGTGGGCGCCCTGGCGGCGGTGGCCATCTGCGAGCGGGTGGGCGTGGCGAGCCGCGTCATCAAGGGGGCCCTGGAGGAGTTCGCCGGGGTTTCCCGAGGATTTGAGTCCCGCGGGAGCTTCCGGGGTGTTACCCTGGTCGACGACGAGGCCCCGGGCCCCCGATGCGTGGGCGAGGCGCTCGGCGTGGCCCGCCAGGTCTACGGCCGGCGTCGCCTGGTCGCGGCGTACCGGCCGGGCCCGGACGGGCTGGGGTCGTGGGCGACGGTCGCGGAGTTCGCCGCCGCCGACCTCGTGGTGGTCGTGGATGAGGAAGGGCCGACGGCCGGCGAGGGGGCCCGGGCCCTGGCCGAAGCCCTGTCCGAGGACGGCTCGGCGGCCACGAGGGCCCCGGGCCTCGACGGGGCGATCCGAGAGTTGGACCGGCTTCTCGAACCCGGCGACGTGCTGGTGACGCTCGGGACCGGCGACGTGGGGACGATAGCCGATGCATTCCTTCGACGACTTTCCCGGGATCGTCACGCCTGACGAGCCGATGGCCCCCCACACCTGGTTCCGCCTCGGCGGCCCGGCCGCGTTCCTGGCCCGGCCTCGCGACGTGGCCGAGCTGGTCGGCCTACTCCAAAGGAGCCGAGAGGCCGAAGTCCCCGTCCAGATCCTCGGCGGCGGTTCCAACGTCCTGGTCCGCGACGAGGGCTTTCCCGGCCTGGTGATCCACCTGGAAAGCCCGGCCTTCTCCGACGTGGCCGTCCGCGGTGGCCGGATCGAGGTGGGCGCCGCCGTCCCGTTGACGGCATTGATCTCGCAAACGGCGCGGGCGGGCCTGGCCGGCCTGGAGGTGCTCACCGGCATCCCCGGGACCGTCGGCGGGTCGCTCCGGGGGAACTCGGGGGGGCGGCAAGGGGCCATCGGCACGTTCGTCCGCCGGGTCACGGTCGTCGACGAGTCGGGCGAGGTCCGGGTCCGCGAGCGCGAAGACCTCCGGTTCGACTACCGATCGTCGGACCTCGACGACCCGATCATCCTGTCCGCCGAATTCGAACTCGAGCCCGAAGACCCCGAGGCCGTCGTCCGGCGGATGCGGCGGATCTGGATCATCAAGAAGGAGAACCAGCCGTACGGCCACCAGTCGTCGGGGTGCATCTTCAAGAATCCGTCGCCGGAACTCTCGGCCGGCTCGCTGGTCGAGCGGGCGGGCTTGAAGTCGCTCCGGGTCGGCGGCGCCGAGGTGTCGGACCGGCACGCCAACTTCGTCATCGCCCACCCCGGGGCCCGCTCGGCCGACGTCCTCCAGCTCATCGAGCAGATCCGCCACCGGGTCCGCCAGCAGTCCGGCCACGCGCTGGAGCTGCAAATCAAGATCTGGTGAGCCCGACCCGGAAACCTCGCCGAAGCCAAGGCTTGCGCCCGGCCCGCGTCGAGTTATGAACAACCGGAAACCGCTCGGGGCCTCGACGCCGATACTCTGCGGGTGACCGATATCAACCCGCGAGAGGCAGGCCGAGTGATCGAGCCCCGCGATACTCCACGGATCGACCCCGAAGGCGTCGGCCAGGTCCAGCCCAACCCGTCGAGGAGGTTCGCCAGGCTGGTCGAGGCGTCGGCCGCCCGGCGGCTCTCGCCCCGGCGGCTGGCCTGGGCGGCGGGGGGCGTCGCCTTGCTGTTCGGCCTGGTGGGGTTCGGGGGGAGCCGGGCCGTCGACGCGCTGGCCCGCTGGGTCGCCGCGCGGCCGGAGCACCAACTGGCCTTCTCGGAGATCACGCTGGTCCCCGAGCCCCCCCCCTGGATTCGCTCGCGGGCCGCCGGCCTCCTGGAGATGGTCCGCGCCGAGGCCGGCCACGGCGACCGCCTTCCCGTGCTCGGCCTCGAACTCGACGCCTTCGGGGTCGACTTCAAGCGCTGCCCGTGGGTGGCCGGGGTGTCGAAGATCGAGCGGGGCTATCACCGCCTGATCGTCCACCTGGAGTACCGCAAGCCGGTGGCCGTCGCGGAGTACGACAAGGGGGGGTTGGCCGTCGTCATCGACCGGGACGGGGTGATCCTGCCCGCCGAGGACAAGGACATCGACTGGGCGGAGAAGGGGCCGAGGTATCGCCCCCGGGGCCTGGCCACGCCCCTGATCGAGATCCGCAACGTCAATCGGCCGGCCGCTCCCCGCCCCGGCTTCCCCTGGAAGCGGATCGACGCCGCCGACGACCTCGACGGCCGCGACCACCAGGTCTTGTGCGCGGCCCAACTGGCGGAATTCCTCCAGGACGCCCCGGCGAAGACCCCTGGAGGCCACCCCGCGCCGGCGTTCGTCCAGATCTGGAGGTGGCCGGACCCGCGGGGCGACGTCTTCTGGCTCTACGACGCCCGGTGCAACCCGGTGCTCTGGGGTCGGGCGACGGCGGCCCGGATTCCCGGCGAGCCCGATACCGCCGGGCGCTGGGCGATGCTCGGGGAATGGGTCGATCGCAACGGGCCGCTCGCCTGCCGTCGCGGCGAGTTCCTCGAACTCACCCCCTCCGGGGCCGAGCGTCGCGTCTTCGCGACCAGAGACAAGGCCTCGCGGGGCGAGTCGACCCGCTGATCCGGCGGTTTCGGGAAGATCGGGCTGTTCCGAGTCCCGTTGGGATGACGGAGCCTCCTTGCGCCCTCCGATAGTCGTCCCGCGAGATGGGGAGAACTGGGTCATGGCGAGCCAACTCGGCCCGAGGTGGTTGAATCGGGTCCAGCGAATCGCGGCCCCCACGCATGCCGGGCGCCTCGGCCGCTATGCCCTCCTGGCCGAGCAGGTCAACGCCCTGGAAGCCGGCCTGGAGGGGGAAACCGATGACCAGCTCAAGGCGCGGAGCACCGCCTTGAAGCTCCGGGCCCGCCAGGGGGATTCGCTCAACAGCCTGCTGGTCGAGGCGTTCGCCCTGGTCCGCGAGGCGGCCAAGCGGACCATCAAGCAGCGGCACTACGACGTCCAGCTCGTCGGCGGGGCGGCGATCCATTTCCGATGCCTGGCCGAGATGGAAACCGGCGAAGGCAAGACCCTGGTGGCCACCTTGCCGGCCTTCCTCAACGCGCTCAACGGCAAGGGCGTCCACGTCGTCACCGTCAACGACTACCTGGCCCAGCGCGACGCCGAGTGGAACACCCCGGTCTATCAGATGCTCGGGATGACCGTCGGGATCATCCAGACCGGCCAGTCCGACGGCGACCGCCGGGTCGCCTACAATTGCGACATCACCTACGGGACCAGCAAGGAATTCGGCTTCGATTACCTCCGCGACGAGCTGAAGCGGCTCCAGATCGGCAACAACGACCGCAAGACCTTCGAGGAAGCCTTCCTCAAGCGGTCGAGCGTCGGCGGCGACCCGCCCGTGCAGCGCGGCCACTCGTTCGCGATCGTCGACGAGGCCGACAGCATCCTGATCGACGAGGCGCGGACGCCGCTGATCATCGGGGCCAACAACCAGCCGACCCAGGAAGAGGCCGCCGCCTACCTCGGGGCCGACCAGCTCGCCGCCACCCTGATCCGGGGCAAGGATTTCAAGTACGACCCGGCCGAGCGCAAGGCCGAGCTGAACGCCGCCGGCCGCCGGAAGGTCCAGGTGGCCGCCGGCCACTCGTCGTTCGTCACCCTGACCGTCGACGGCCTGTACGAATACGTCGAGCGCGCCCTCCGGGCCCAGATCGCCTACCTCAAGGATCGCGACTACGTCGTCTTCAACGGCGAGATCGTCATCGTCGACGAGTTCACCGGCCGGATGATGCCCGGTCGCCAGTGGCAGGACGGCCTCCACCAGGCGATCCAGGGCAAGGAGCGGCTGGAGATCACCCTGGAAACGATCACCGCCGCCCGGGTGACCGTGCAAGACTTCTTCCTCCGCTATAAGAAGCTGGCCGGGATGACCGGCACCGCCGCGTCGGACGCCCGCGAGTTGAAGCGGATCTACAAGGTGAACGTCTTCAAGGTCCCCACCAACCGGCCCGGCCGCCGGACCTGGAAGCCCGACCGCGTCTTCTCGACCGAAGACGAGAAGTTCCGCGCCGTCGCCGGGCAGATCGTCGACTGGCACCGCAAGGGGGTCCCGGTCCTGATCGGCACCCGGTCGATCGAGAAGTCCGAGCGGCTCAGCGCCCTGCTCAACGCCGAGCAGATCGAGCACCAGATCTTGAACGCCAAGAACCACGAGATCGAGGCCCAGATCGTGGCCGGGGCGGGGGGGCCGGGCAAGGTCACCGTCGCCACCAACATGGCCGGCCGGGGGACCGACATCAAGCTCGCCGCCGAGGTCGCCGCCAGCGGCGGCCTCCACGTCATCGGCACCGAGCGCCACGAGTCGCGGCGGATCGACCGCCAGCTCGCCGGCCGGTGCGCCCGCCAGGGCGACCCCGGCTACTGCCAGTTCTTCGTGTCCCTCGAAGACGAGATCATCGAGGCTTACGGCGAGAAGCCCGCGATCCGCCTCCGGAAGCGCCACGCCGGCCGGGGGGAGCTGACCAGCGGCCCGATGCGGCGACTTGTTTTGTCCGCCCAGGCCCGCAAGGAACGCCAGCATGGCCGCGACCGCAAGCTCTTGATGAGCTACGAGAAGCAGCGGGCCGAGATGCGCAAGAACATGGGCTTGAACCCCGTCCTGGGTTGAGGCGGCGTCACTTGGCCAGATACTGGCGGATGGCCACGTCGAGCCGATCGAGGTCGCCCAGGTGGGTCGTCGCCAGGGCGACCCGCTTGGTCGGGTCGGGGTTGGCCCGGAGGGCGGCGAGGTAGGCCCGAAACCGCGGCAACCGGACCGCGTCCCTCATCAACTTGTGGGCGAACTTCCAGCACTCGCCGTAAGCGACCTGTTCGGTTTTCGGGTCGTCGAACAGCTTGTCTTCGGCCAGGAGTCGGCTCAAGGGAATCCAGGAGGAGGCCGGCTTCGCCACGCCGGCCAGGCCGAGCAGTCGCCGACCGTTCTTCGCGCCGAGGGCCCCTTTCAGCTTTGGCCGCCAGGTCTCGCCGTAGGTGGCCAGGCCTTCGCTGACGCACCGGGGGACGTCGGCCTTGAGGTCGAGGACGCCGGTGTTGAAGGTCAACTGGTGGATCGTCTCGTGGACCAGGGCCAGCGTGTTGTCTTCCTCGGGCACCGCCTGGTTGGCGAGCGGCTTCCGCCCCCGGGGGCGGAAGTCGAAGGTGACCAGCCGGTTCGCCCCGAGGTCGAAGTGGCCCCCGGTCGCGTCGTCGACGAACCCTTTCTCGAAGGCCGCGTAGGATTGGGGGCTGGCCAGGATCACGACCGTCAAGCGCTCGGCGGGCTTGGTCAGCTCGAACCCTCGATCCCGGAAATGCTTCCGGTATTCGGCCGCGACCGCCTCGCAGACCCCGAGGGCTTCCCGCTGGTAGGCCGGCGAGGCGTCGCCGATCCCCCGGAAGTTCTCGGAATCGAACGTCTCGAACGGGCCCATGCTCGCCTGCCGCCCCTGCGCCCGGATCACCTCCAGGGCATCGGCCCCGCGGGCGAGGCCGGGGAGGACGACCACCCCGCCCAAAGCTCCCATGAGCCACGAGCGCCGCGAGATCGACCGAGGTTCGCGAGTCATGGTCCGTCCCCCTCCGCAAGGGCCTCGTCCGGGGTCCCGAAGGCGGCCGGCATCCGCTCCAGGAGTTCCCTTTGCCGAGCGACGAAGTCGCGCTCGACCAGGAGGAACAAGGCTTCCTCGATCAGGGCGGCCACCGAGGGGTAATCGCCGGCCTCGACCTTGCTCCGGACGACTTCCTCGATCTCCGGGGGCAGGGGGACGTCCATGAGGTGGCTCGCCGTCGCAAGGGGGCTCGGGAGGGGGGACGAACGCCGCCCCCCCGTTATTCATCGGATCTCCCGCGCGGGAGCCGGGCGACCCGTAACCCGAATCCGCGGGGATCGCGCCGGAGCCGGGTTCTGGTAGGATGGGAGCGGGTCCAGTGGTCCGCGGCCGAACGCCTCCATCCTCCGGCCGGCCGGATGACCTTGCCCTCACCCACCTTCCCGGGGCGCTCATGGCCTTCGACCCCAAGTATATCCGCAACTTCTCGATCGTCGCCCACATCGACCACGGCAAGAGCACGCTGGCCGACCAGCTCTTGCTCCAATCCGGGGCGATCAGCCAGCGCGAGTTCCGCGAGCAGCTCCTCGACGACATGGACCTCGAACGCGAGCGCGGGATCACGATCAAGGCCCGCGCCGTCGCCATCAACTACACGCTCGACGGCCGCGAATACGAGCTGAACCTGATCGACACGCCCGGGCACGTCGACTTCCATTACGAGGTGTCGCGGAGTCTCGCGGCGTGCGAGGGGGCCATCCTCCTGGTCGACGCCACCCAGGGGGTCCAGGCGCAGACGGTCGCCAACGCCTACGCCGCGATCAACGCCAACCTGGCGATCGTCCCGGCGTTGAACAAGATCGACATGCAGGCCGCCCGCCCCGACGAGATCCGCGAGGAGATCGAGTCGACCCTGGGGATCGACGCCCTCGACGTCCTGGCCGTCAGCGGCAAGACCGGGATCGGCGTCCCCGACATCTTCCGGGCGATCATCGAGCGCGTCCCGCCCCCGCCCGGCGACGTCAACGCCCCGCTCCGGGCCCTGATCTTCGACTCCAAGTTCGACGACTACGCCGGCGTCATCATCTACGTCCGGGTCGTCGACGGGATGCTCGAAATCGGCCAGAAGATCCGCCTGATGGCCGGCGGGACCGACCACGAGGTCATCGGCCTGGGCCGGTTCCGCCCCCGCGAAACTCCGTGCGACGACCTCGGCGTCGGCCAGGTGGGCTACGTCTCGGCCAACATCAAGAAGCTGGCCGACGTCCGGATCGGCGACACCATCACCGAGGCCAACCGCCCGGCCACCGAAGCCCTCCCCGGCTACCAGGAGCCGGTCCAGGTCGTCTACTGCGGCCTCTTCCCCGCCACCAACAACCAGTTCGAAGACCTCCGGACGGCGCTCCAGAAGCTGTCGCTCAACGACGCCAGCTTCACCTTCGAGCCCGAGTCGTCCGACGCGCTGGGCTTCGGGTTCCGGTGCGGCTTCCTCGGGATGCTCCACATGGAGATCGTCCAGCAACGCCTGGAGCGCGAGAGCAACCTGTCGCTGGTCCAGACCGCGCCCAACGTGACCTACGAGATCTCCACCAAGCGCGGCGAAACCCTCCAGATCTCCAACCCGACCCGCATCCCCGACCCCGGCGACATCGACGAGTTCCGCGAGCCGGTCGCGCGGGTCAACTTCATCATCCCCTCGGACTGCATCGGCGCCATGATGCAGCTTTGCGAGGACCGCCGGGGCATCTACCTCAAGACCGAGTACATGACCCCCACCCGGGCCATCCTCTCCTACGAGCTGCCCCTGGCCGAGATGATCTACGACCTTTACGATAAGCTCAAGAGTTCGACCCGCGGCTACGGGACGATGGATTTCGAGATTCTCGGCTTCAAGGCGAATGACCTGTGCCGGCTCGACGTCCTCGTGGCCGGCGAGAAGGTCGACGCCCTGTCGGTGGTCGTCCACCGGGCGTTCGCCGAGCGTCGGGGCCGGAAGCTGGTCAAGAAGCTCAAGGCCGAGATCGACCGCCACCAATTCGAGGTGGCCATCCAGGCAGCCATCGGCAGCCGGGTCGTGGCCCGCGAGTCGATCTCGGCCCTCCGCAAGAACGTCACCGCCAAGTGCTATGGCGGCGACATCTCGCGGAAGCGGAAGCTCCTGGAGAAGCAGAAGGAAGGCAAGAAGCGGATGAAGCAGGTCGGCAACGTCGAGATCTCGCAGGAAGCGTTCCTGTCGGTCCTCGACGACAGCGACGAGTGATCGGGCCCGGGCCGGCCGGCGAGGTTGGGGGAGCAGCGGTCATGCACCAGGATAACGGCGACTTGCCCGGGTTGGTGGAGGCCCCCTTGCCGGCCGGGCCCACGCCCGACTCGCCGACGAGGACCGCCAGCCACCCCGGCCCGCATCGCCCGACGGTCGAGTTCCTGATCCTGCTCGGCGTCGGCATCCTCTTGTTGCGGACGTTCGCGGCGGAAGCCTACGTCGTCCCGACCGGCTCGATGGCGCCGACGCTCCTGGGGTTCCACAAGGAGTTGACCTGCCCGAACTGCAAGTTCCCGTTCGTGGTGGGCGTCGACGAGCGGGGCCGGTCGGGGCGGCCGGTCTGCCCCAACTGCGGGCAGGGAGAGATGGCCGACCAGGCGGCCGAGGAGGGGAGCGGCGACCGCCTCCTGGTCGAGAAGTTCCTGTTCGACCTCCGCCGCCCGGCCCGTTGGGAAGTCGCGGTCTTCCAGAGCCCGGCGGAGCCCGACCAGGCTTACGTGAAGCGGGTGGTCGGCCTGCCCGGCGAGACGATCCAGGTCGTCGACGGCGACGTGGTGATCGACGGCCGGGTCGCCCGGAAGTCGCTCCGCGAGCAGCGGGCGATGCGAATCCTGGTCTACGACAACGACTTCCTCCCGGCCGACTCCGACCGCTTCCCGCGCTGGGCGTTCCGGGGCGACCGCTTCCGGGGGGCCGTCCGGAGCGGCTGGCGGTCCGAGGGGACGGGGTTCGTCCACGAGCGGACCCCGACCTCGGACGACCGCGAGGACTGGCTCGAATACCGCCACTGGGACCCGGATCGGTCCCAGTATGGCCCGGTCCGCGACTTCTGCCCGTACAATGGCGACGACTCCCGGGGCGAGAACCTGGTCCGCGACCTCATGGTCGAGGCCGACGTCTCGGTCCGCCCCGACGTCCGGGCCGTCGCCGTCCGGGTTGACCACGGGCCCGACCATTTCGCGATCCTGGTGCCGGTCGACGGCCACGGGCCCCCCGAGGTCCGGCGGAACGGCCGGGTCCTCGAACCGGCCAACGTCCGCGGGGGGCTCGCGTCCTCGCCCGCGGAGGCACCCCGGTTCGCCCGCCTCGAAGCCTCGGTGATCGACCGCCGGGTCACCGTCGCGCTCGACGGCGAGCCGTTGTTCGACCCGATCGACTATGAATCGGCCGGCACCGCCCACGTCGGTGCGCCGGCGAGCCCGATCGCCGTCGGGGTCCTCGGCGGCTCGGCCACGGTCCGCCGGCTCCGGATCTATCGCGACCTTTATTACACCGGGAGCCTGGCCGCCGGGCTCCGCCGGCCGTTCGCGGTCGCCGAGCCTTACCAGCTCGACGCCGACGAATTCTTCGTCCTGGGCGACAACAGCCCGGTCTCGAACGATTCGCGGTTCTGGGACAAGAGCCCGGTCGTCCGGGGGGATCGGTTCCTGGGCAAGCCGTTCCTGGTCCACCTGCCGGGCCATGCCTTCGCCCTCCGGGTCTTCGGCCGCCAACTCGGCTGGATTCCCGACCCCCGCGAAATACGTTACATTCGCTGATCCTCGGACGATCGATCGGTCAGACCCCGGGCCGCCAGGACCTCGCACGATGAGCCGCACCGCACCTCGCGCCGTGAACAAGAAGCCGGTCCCGATCCGGGACGTGAGGCCGGGCGCGGCCAAGCCCAAGGAAACGATGCGCGACTTCCTGGAACAGGTCGTCGTGGCGATCATCCTCGCCATCCTGATCCGGGGGTTCGACGCCGAGGCGTTCGTGATCCCGACCGGGTCGATGGCGCCGACGCTCATGGGCCGGCACAAGGAAGTGACCTGCCCGCAATGCGGCCACCTGTACTCGGTCAACGCCTCGGACGACACCGAGGAATTCATCGCTTCCAAGCGGCTCCTCGAGATCGGGATCTGCGTCAACTGCCGATATCGGACCGTCGTCGACGACACGCCGAGCTTCAAGGGGGACCGCATCCTGGTGATGAAGTTCCCCTATGAGTTGCCGTTCCTGCCCGGCTCGGCCGGCCCCAAGCGGTGGGACGTGGTCGTCTTCCACTACCCCGAGAAGCCCGAGACCAATTACATCAAGCGGCTGGTCGGCCTCCCCGACGAGGATCTCCGGATTCATCACGGCGACATCGAGGCCCGGCGCGGCGGGACCAACCAACCGTTCGTGATCCAGCGGAAGCCCTTGATCCACCAACGGGCCATGCAGATGCTCGTCCACGACGACCATCACCGGCCCAAGCTCCTCGACGGCAAGCCCGAATGGGCCCGGTGGAAGGCCTCGGCGGGCTGGAAGGAGGAGGTCGCCGGCACGTTCGGCGTCGAAGGGCCGGGCGACTGGGCCGACCTCCGCTATCGACACGTCCTGCCCGACCCCGAGCAGTGGGGCGCGATCCAGCGGGGGGAACCCCTGCCCAGGGCCCCCCGGCCGACCCTGATCACCGACTTCTACTCGTACAACACCAACATCAGCCCGGCCTATTACGACCTCTGGCTCCAGATGCACGAGGCCTGGCTCCAGCCCAACTGGGTGGGCGACCTCACGCTCTCCTGCCGGGTCGACGTCGGCGACACCGGCCCCGCCGGCAAGCTCCGGCTCGAACTGGTCGAGGCGGGCGTCTCGAATCGATGCGAGGTCGACCTCGTCAGCGGCCTGGCCAGCCTCTATCACGGCGATTCCAAGCTCGGCGAGTCTGGGACCGTCCTCCGGGGGATCGGCGCCCACGACGTCGAGTTCGCCAACGTCGACGACCGGCTCACCCTCTGGATCGACGGCGAGCCGCTCTTCGAGGCCGGCCTGCCTTACGAAGACGCCCCGACCACGCCCTATTCCCCCACCGCCAAGGACCTCGACCCCGCCGGCCTCTCCATCAAGGGGGCCCGGGCCCGGGTGAGCGACCTTGTCCTGAAACGCGATATCTACTATACCCAGGACCCGAGGGACCCGGATCACAAGATCGGCGGCGTCCACGAGTCGATCGACCGCGACGAGACGTCCGAGTTCGGCCGGATCGTCAAGATGTTCGACTTCCTGGCCAACCCGGCCCAGTTCGCCGCGATCAAGGACCAGGCGTCCCCCAAGCCCTACGTGATCCGCCCCGACCACTTCATGATGATGGGCGACAACAGCCCCCGGAGCAGCGACAGCCGCGCCTGGGAGTCGCGCGACAACGTGTGGCGGGTCGAGGATCGGTCGAGCTGGGAAGTCCCCCGCTCGATGCTCATCGGCAAGGCGTTCTACGTGTACTGGCCCCACGGCAAGCCGTTCGGGCCCGACTTCCGGGTGAACCGCGACTTCCGGCTCCCGTTCCGGCCCTACTTCGAGCGGATGAAGTGGATTCGCTGAGCCGAACGGAACGATCAAGGAGGATCGGCCCATGCCCCTGCTCGACGTCCGCGGCCTGGAAAAGTCGTACCGCCATCGGAAGGTCGTCAACGGCGTCAGCTTCGACGTCAACCAGGGGGAGATCGTCGGCCTGCTCGGCCCCAACGGGGCCGGCAAGACGACCAGCTTCCGGATGACGATCGGCCTCATCGACGCCGACGGCGGCCAGGTCCTCTTCGACGGCAAGGACGTCACCCACCTGCCGATGTTCCGGCGGGCCCAGTCCGGGATGGGCTACCTGGCACAGGATTCCAGCGTCTTCAAGCAGCTCAGCGTCGAAGACAACCTCATGGCGATCCTGGAAACCCGGCCGGGGATGAACCGCAAGGCCCGGAAGCTCCGCCAGGACGAGCTGCTCTCCCAGTTCGGCCTGGGCCACATCCGCAAGACCAAGGCGAACCGGGTTTCCGGCGGCGAGCGTCGACGCCTGGAGATCGCCCGCTCGCTCATCACCGAGCCCAAGCTGATCCTCCTCGACGAGCCGTTCGCCGGCATCGACCCCAAGACCGTCGGCGAGATCCAGGACGCGATCCGCAACCTCGCCGAGGAGCACAACCTCGGCATCCTGCTCACCGACCACCAGTTCCGCGAGACCCTGGAAGTGACCGACCGGACCTACGTGATCCGCGAAGGCCGCGTCTTCGCCTACGGCGACCGCGAGGAGATCATCAACAACGCCGACGTCCGCCGCTACTACATCGGCGAACGGTTCGACGTCGGCCACCTCCTCGACAAGCGGCACCGCCACGGCCTCCCCGGCGACGTCGAATCCGCCGGGCCGGCGTCGACCACGACCGACGTCGTCATCGACGACGTCGACGACGGCTACCCCGTCGAGCCCGGCCCCGGGGATGATGGCCCGTCGCCCCGGGGGATCGACCGATGATCCGGGACTCGAACGGCCCGACGACCCGGCGGGCGATCGCGACCCAGGACGGCGGCGAAGTCATCGCCGCGGATGCCCATTGAGCGGACGGCATGCTCGACATCCTCCACGAGGACAACCACTGCCTGGCCCTGAACAAGCCGGCGGGCTTGCTCTCGCAGGGGGACGCGACGGGCGACCCCAGCGCGGTGGACGAGGCCCGGGCCTACCTCAAGGCCGCCCACGCCAAGCCGGGCAACGTGTACGTCGGCCTGGTCCATCGCCTCGATCGACCGACCTCGGGCGTCCTCTTGCTGGCGAAGACCAGCAAGGGGGCGTCGCGGCTTTCCGAGCAGTTCCGGGCCGGCGCGGTGGCCAAGGCCTACGAGGCCGTCGCCGAAGGCGCCTGGGCCGTCGACTCCGGGGAGTGGGAAGACGCCCTGCTCAAGGACGAGCGGACCAACGTCGTCGCCGCCGTCCCGCCCGGGACGGCCGGGAGCCAGCTCGCCCGGATGGCCTTCCGGGTGATCGGCCGGTCTCCGGGCCGGGTCGTCCTGGACCTCTGGCCGACGACCGGCCGGGGCCATCAGATCCGGGTCCAGCTCGCCTCGCGGGGGCTGCCGATCGTGGGCGACGCCAAGTATGGGGCCCGGGCTCGCCTCCTGGCCCTCGACGGCCGGCCGAGGATCGCGCTGCACGCCCGCGAACTCCGGTTCAAGCATCCGACCCGGCCGGAAGTCCTAACGATCCTCGCGCCGAAGCCGGGAGACTGGCCCGACGGACCGACCGGGCCACGGTGAAGGCCGATCGCCCCCAGAACGCCAGCGGGACGCCCACGCCGGTCAGCACCAAGGCCGCGGCGGGACGCCACGTCGACAGCTCGGCGTAGTCGCCCCGGGCGGGCAAGTGGGCCGTCTGGGGCCGCTCATCGCCGGGGAGCGTTGGCATCGGCGGCGTGTCGAGCGGGGCGGGCCCGAAGTCGGGGGCGATGACCTCTGAAGCCGGCGGGGAGCCCGCGGCCGGGGCGGGGGAGGGGGCGGCGCCGGCCTTGGGGGGCGGCGAGGCCGGATTCGGGGCGGGCTTGGCGGCGGGAGGAGGGGCCGGGGCCGGCGTCGCGACGGGCGGGGTCGCCTTGGGCTTGCGCGCGTCGAGATAAGCCTCGGCCGCCCGGACCTGGGCCCCGATCAGGCCGATTTCCTCGGCCTTCTGGGCGGCCGACCGCGCGTCGTCGCCTTCCACTCCCCGGAGGTGGAGGTACCAGACCAACCCGGCTCGGCTGCCATCGGTGTCGCAAAAATAAAGGGGACGGCTCTCGGGGCGGGAGATCAGGTCGTCGAAACGGGCCAGGCGGTTCGGGTCCAAGCGGGTCGCCAGAATGGGCAGAGAAATGTAAACCATGCCGCGATCGTTGACGGCTTCGGCGAAAGTCGGCTCGACCTCGGCCCCTTGGCGGAGGTCGATGAACGTCCGGTACCCCTTCTCCTTGAGCCAGTCGAGCCCCTCGACCGACGGGACGCTGCCGCCGCCCAGGCCCGGGGCGACGAAAGCCGACCGGCGAATCCCCGGCGTCTGGCGGAGGGACGCCGCGACCACCGCGAGGGGCGGGATCGTCCCCCCCTCCGCCGCCGAGGAAACCTCGGCGGCGGTCGGGGCGGCGCGGTTCATCGCGGCCGGGCCCGGCGTCGAAGCCGGGGCGGTCGGGGCCGACGACGGGGCGACCGCGGCGGCCGACCCGGGCTTCCGGGGGAACTCGGCCGGCGGGTCGACCGGGGGGAGGTTGGAGAGCACGTCGGAGGATTCGGCCCCCGCCCCGCTCGCCAGCGGAGGCCGGGGCGCGGCCTCGGGCGGGGAATGATAGGCCCGGGCGAGGTCGCCCCCCCGACGTCGCGAGGCGATCCCCGCCTTCGGGAGGGTCGCCTCGTAGGCCGAGCGGTTGTTGCCCGGACCAACCCGCGAGGACGAAGCCGGGTTGGTCGAGCCGGTCCCGGGCCCCGTCCCCGTCCCGGCGGCGGTCGGCTTGGCGGGTCCATTGCTGGGGATCGGTTCCAGTTCCATCGGCGCCGGTTCGTTGGTCGGAGCGGGTACGATGGTCCCCGACCCGGGCATGGCCATCCCCGGCGTGGTGATCGGGATGCCCGAATCGACGATGCCTCCCTCCTCGTAGCCGCCGACCCCGCCGCCCTCGCCGCAGGTGGCGCAGTTGCCGCCCTTCTTCTGAAAATGATTGCCGATCCGATCGCCCACGGACTGGAGGCCGCTGGTGAGCCTCGACCCGAACCCGCAACCCCCGCAGCCGTTGGATCGGCAACCAGCCTGCGCCAGGCCGATCGCGGCCAGGCAGAGCAGCGCGAGGCCAGGGGGCCTGGCCCAGGTTCGCGTCGCCGGGACCCGCGAGGCGGGACCTCCGGTCGTGTTTCGGAACGTCGTCATCGCGGATGGACTCCCGTCTTCTGGCCACGCCTCGACACGCATCACGAGCCCCGACCGAAGGCGCCTTGCCAGCAAACTCCCAGGGGGAGCCCGCGCGAGGGCCCCGACATGAACACCGACCCCGACCCCGAGATGCACGCCAACCTTCGCCCCGATCGACCCGGATCGGGGCGAAGGGGGACGGGGCGCGAGCCGCCAAATCGACCGCCGGGACGAGCCCGGGGCCGGGAGTTGGGTCGACGACGCGGCGGCATGGCACGCATTCAAGGGTCCCGATCGGTGCCCGATCCATTGGTGTAACTTCGAAGCCCGGAACCGCCGCCAACCTGGTCGGCTGGACGGGTCGATCCGGTCGGAAACAAGAGGAACTCCGGGAAGGCTCGCCGCCATCATTCGATGCCGGCCGCGACCCTCGCGAGCCTCGGGCGACGGCCCAATTTCTTGCGCCGTCGAGCAAACTTAGCCGATGAACACCGCGTTGCCAAAGTTTCGAAGCGATTTCTCGAATGTTGGCGAAACTGGGCCGTCCTTGCGGCCTGTCGTCCCTCCAGGCGAGGCATCCATCTTGCCCAACCCGCAATCTTTCCCGAGTTTACGGCGTACCCCGTGGTCCCGACGACTGGCGGGACCGGCCGCCTTGCTCCTGCTCGCGACGGGCGTTTTCGGGTGGGATCTGGGCTCGGAACCCCACTTCGTGGATGAATCCGCTTATCTTTCCCAGGCGTTTTACGCCGACCTGTTTTTCGATGGCCGGCGCGATGATCCCGCCTGGCTGGAATACGCGGGGTATGATCTCCCCCCCCTCCCGAAATATCTGATCGGCCTGGCCCTCCGGGCCGGGGGGTTCCGCCGCCCTCCCCCCTCGGCGATGTGGGAATGGTACGGGAACACCAGCCGGCGGTTCGGGACGCCCGGGGCGCTGGTCGCGGCTCGGTGGCCTTCGGTCCTCCTGGGAGCGGTGGGCTGCCTGGCGGTCTACGCGCTGGGGACGATCGGATTCGACCGCCGGGTCGGCTGGATCTCGGCCCTCTTCTTGATGGGGAATCCGCTCTACCGGATGCACGCCCGGCGGGCGATGTCGGACGTCCCGGCCGAGGCGTTGATCCTGGCCTCGGCCGCGTTCGGCCTCTGGGCCTGGAAATCCAACCTGGGTCGTTGGCCGGGGCGATCGGGGGCACCCTCGATCCGAAGAGCGATGTGGGCGAAGGCGAGTCTCTCGCATCTGGCCTCGGGCCTCCTCTGCGGCCTGGCCACCCTGGCCAAGCTCAACGGGGCGCTCGCCGGTTTCATCCTGACCACCTGGGCGGCGCTGGCCGTCTTCCTCCCCGGGTTTTCCCGATCGGGGAAGGCCCTGATCGTGGCGGCGACCCTGGCGGCGGGCGGTGTCGCGATCGTGACCTTCGTGGCGTTCAACCCGTTCCTCACCGCGCACCCCAGGGGGCCGATCGCCCCGAGGCTGGAGGCGGTGGCCCGGATGGGCTTCTTCGAGCGGGCGCGGGCGGTCGCCGACCACCGGGTCTCGGTGTCGAGCCGGGCCAAGGAGTTGTTCCCCCGGGATGCCCTGACGACCGCCCGGGAGAAGCTGGAGGTGGTCGCCGTCCAGGGGTTCGGCCGGTTCGGGCCGTTCGGCCCTCGGGGGCGGACCGACTCGACCATCCGGTTCGACGCTCGGCAGGATCGGTGGGCCTGGGCCTGGCTCCCGTGGGTGGTCCTGGGGTTCGCGGTCGCGGTGGCCCGGGGGAGGGGGCAGCTCCGGGCCGGGGAGCCGCCGACCGCGTGGGCGATCGCGCTGCAGGCGGCGGTGGCGCTGGTCGTGGTCTCGGCGTTCATCCCGCTGGCGTGGGACCGCTATTTGCTCTCGATCCAGCCCGGTTCGGCGCTCCTGGGGGCGTGCGCGGTGGTGGCCGGGTGGGACCGGGTCCGTCGGTCCGCCGGGGACCGGACCGGGGGGGTGGCCCGATGAGCGTCCTCCGACGGCCCGAGCCGTGGGTCTTCTCGATCCTCCTGGCCAGCTACGCTTATTTCTGGCACGCCCGCGACTGGAACGTCGCCAGCCGGCTGATGCTGACCTATGCCGTGGTCGACCGGGGGACGATCTCCATCGACGGCTTCGAGGACCAGACCCGGGACCTCGCGCGGTATCGAGGGCACTACTACAGCGACAAGACGCCCGGCTTTTCCTTGCTGGCCACGGCGCCCTACGCGGCGGGCAAGGCGGTGTTCGGCTGGCCCGACCACCCGGTCGGGGCGAAGGGATTCGCCCACTGGCCGGCCGACTACTGGGCGACGCTCGGGACGTCCGGCCTGGCCTCGGCCCTGGCGGGGGTGATCCTGGTCGGGATGGCCCGGTCGCTCGGATGCGGCCCCCGGCGGGCGGCCCTGGTCGGGCTGGCCTATGGCCTGGCGACCCCGGCCTATGCTTACGCGACCCTGGCGTATGGCCATCAGGTCGCGGCCGTCGCGCTCCTGGCGGCGTTCGCCCTCCTCTGGCGCGACGGGCCCCGGCCCGGGGGCCGGGCGGCCCTGGCGGGCTTCCTGGCGAGTTACGCGAGCGTGGTCGAGATCCAGGTCGGGCCGGCCTCGGCGATCCTCGGCCTGTACTTGGTGGCGATGGTCGTGGGCAAGGCCCGACCGGCCCCGGCCGTGGTCGCCTTCGGCCTGGGGGCGGCGATCCCGGCGGCCATCCTCCTGGGTTACAACGCCCTGGCGTTCGGCTCGCCGTGGCGGATGGGCTACTTCTACGAGGTCCTCGACCGCTTCCGCGACGTCCATTCGGCGACCAACCCGCTCGGCCTGGCGCGGCCGGACGGGTCGAAGCTCGCCGAATTGCTCTGGGGCGAACGGCGGGGCCTAATCCGGTTCGCCCCGATCGTGGCGCTGACGCCGCCCGGGCTCGTCGTCCTGGCCCGTCGGAAGCTCTGGGGGCTGGCGAGCGTGGCGACGGCGGTGATCGTCGCGGTCTTCCTGGTGAACCTGAGCTACCCGGAGTGGACGGGCGGGTGGTCGACCGGCCCCCGGCTCCTGGTCCCGCTCCTGCCGTTCGCCTTGTTGCCGGTCGCGGCGCTCCTGGCCTCGGGCGGCCGATGGGCGACGGCGGCGGCCGTGGCCCTCGCCGTCCTGGGTGGGGTCGTGATCCTGATGTTCCAGGGGGTCGGCGCCCGGGTCCCCGACGGGATCGCCCGCCCCTGGGCCGGGGCCGTCTGGCCGCTCTGGCGGGGCGACCGCCCGTTGCCCGACTGGGTCTTCGGCCACCGATTCGCCCGGAACCTCCTGAGCCTCGCCCGGCCGGGCGTCGCGAAGCAGCTCCCGCCCTGGGCCGGCTGGTTGCAGTTCGCCCCGCTCGTCGCGTCCCAGCTCGCGGCGATGACCTTGATGCTCCGAGTTGTCAAAGCACCGCCGACGGCCGATGGCCGCCCCCCCGGCGAGGGGGCGACCATCGCCCGTCCCGGGCCGGGTTGACGGGCGATGGGATCGCGGAGTCGATCGGTTCGTCGATTCGCGGGATGCCAGATTGCAAGGATTTCCGATTTCAGACGGCCGCAGGGCAGGACGAACCCATCCCCTGAAATCGGATCAGACGGCGGCAGGGCAAGACGATCCCAATCTCCTGAAACCGGAAATGCTGGGGATCTGCGATTCGTCTTTCGAGCCGGCTTGAAGGACCGATCGACCCTCCGAGGGGATCGCTCGGGTGTTGACGGCGGCCTGTTCGAGCTTTCCCGAGATCGCCCGGGCCATCACGAACCTGGCGGGTCGGGGGTTGTCGGGAGTTCGAGGATGTCCAGGAAGTGGGTCACCCGGTCGCGGCCCGTCCGCTTGGAGTGATACAGGGCCCGGTCGGCCTCCGAGACCAGCTCGGTCGGGCTGGCGATGGTGTCCCCGGTCGTGGCGACCCCCAGGCTGGCGGTGATCGGGCGGAGCGGCCAGGGACGACTGGCCAGGCCGGCCCTCAGCCGATCGGCGAGGTCGCGGGCGACCTTGACGTTGGTGTTGGGCAACAGGATGGCGAACTCCTCGCCGCCGTATCGGGCCAGCTCGTCGTGCTTGCGGATGCCGTCGCGGAGCGAGCCGGAGACGGCCCGGAGGACGTCGTCCCCGGCGGGGTGGCCGAAGGTGTCGTTGAAGGACTTGAAGTGGTCGACGTCGAGCATCAGGAGCGACAGCGGGAGCCCGTTTCGCCGCGACAGGGAATGACAGGCTTCGAGCGACTTGCGAAACCACCTCCGGTTCCCCACGCCGGTCAGCTCGTCGGATTGGGCCAGCTCGGCGAGCAGGAGGTTGCGCCGTTCCAGCTCCTCCTGGACCCCGAGGATCCGGCGGGCGATCTCCATCCGCACGACCAGTTCCTCGGCGTCGGGCGGCTTGACCAGGAAATCGTCGGCGCCGGCGCGGAGCCCTTCCAGGCGATCATCATGGGTTTGCTTCGAGGTCAAGAGGATCAGATAAGTGTAGGGCTCGGATTCTTGCCGGTTGGGCTCTCTTTCCTGCTTGCGGATGCTCCGGAACAATTCGAGCCCGTCGAGCCCCGGCATCACCCAGTCCGAGATGATGAGCGGGAAGCGTTCCCGGGACGCGAGATCCAGGGCTTCGGACCCGTCGGCGGCCACGGTCACCTCATGGCCCTGGCGTTCGAGCGTCCGGCGGAGGAACAGGGCCGAGGAGGCATGATCTTCCACGATCATGACTTTCAAGGCACACCCCCCATCCACGCCGCGAACGCCCGGTCGAGGTCGACCCAGTCGGTGAAAACTCGCTCGATTTCCGCCCGTTCGAGTTGGGCGGCGGACCTCGCCAGCGTCGACGCCCCGAGGGTGGTCGCCGCCCCGCCCAGGTCGTGGGCCTTGGCGGCCACCTTCTCGAAGTCGCCGTCGTCGCGGGCCTGGCGGAGGCCGGCGAGCGTGTCGGGCATCATGTCCCGGAAGAACTCGACCAATTCGCGGGCGAAACCGGGGTCGCCGCCGCATCGATCGCGCAGGCTGGCGACGTCGAGCACCGCGCGGTCGGGGTCGGGGCCGGCGTCGCGACCCGGGGATCGGTCCCCGAAATTCTCGATATTCATGGCGATACCGAGCCCAGGCGGGTCGAGGGGTTGGTCGTCGGCACGGCGGGGTTTCGTCGACTCGCGGCGGCGGCCTCGTCCGCCGGGCCCGGGACGATCCGGGGCGGGCGGGGGCGCGACTTCGGGCCGGACGAGGGGTGGGCCGCGCCTTGGCCTTGGCTCCGGGCCCGACGCTTCCGCTTGCGGCCCTGGCGATCACGTTCGAAGCGGCGGGCGTCGTCGGCCGGGTCGCGGCGGGGGACGGGACGGGGCGGGGGCTCGTCGCCGAGCAGGTGGTCGTGGCCCCAGCGGTCGCAGCACAGGCAATAGGCGGACGGGCGGAGCCGGCGCGATCGGCACCCCGGGCAACTCGCCTTCCGGCCGTCGCCGGGGCCGGGCCAGGGGGTGAGCCCGCTGCCGATCAGGAGCGTCGGCAGCGGGAATACCCCCGACCGGACGCCCGCGGCCGGCGTCCGAAGGCCGTCGGTCGGCTTGGCGAACCCCTCGGCCCGCTCGAACGCCAGGTCGACCGAGGCCGAGGGGTCGACCACCAGGTCGAGCATCGCCGCGCGTTCGCCCCGGAACACGCCCGAGGCCCGGGGCCGGGGCGGCTCCGGGTCGCCGTGGCGGGCCCAGCGCGGGACCTCGTCGGCGCCGACCTCGACCAGCCGGACGCCGAGCCGCGCCGCGGCGGCGACGGACAGCGTCACCACCAACTCGGCCCCGCGGTCCCAGGCCGCGAGCCAGCCGTCGGCGTCGAGGGCGGCGATCAGGTCGGTGGTCTCCTCGACGTCCCGGCCCAGCGCCCGGGCCAGCTCGATCGGCGATTGCCAGGCCACCGGCGCGGCCAGGAGGGCCTCGACGACCCCCCGACTTTCCCCCGTCAACTCCCGCATCTGCATCCCCCCTTGCCCTCGACTTGGCCCGGCCCGGCTCGGCTCGGCGAACGGTCCCGCCCCGGCCCCGGCGACGCGGGGCGGTCCCTCCGGCGCGTGACCCGGCGCGATTACTCGACCGCCAACCCGGCGACGGTGCCGAGTTCCTCGTCATCCAGGAACCCCCGGCGGGTCAGGGCCAGGCCGATCGCCTCGCCGGGGCCGGCCACCGGCTTCGCCGCGATCCGGGCGGAGCGGCTCCGCTCGGCCTCGCCGGGCGCCTCCAGGCCGTCGAGGTCAACCTCGGCCTCGGCCCGGGCGATCGCGAATTCCGCCTGCGCCCGGGCCGCCTCGGACTCGACGCCGCGGGCCTCGGCCTCCAGGCCCCGCAAGGTCGCCAGGGCCGAGTCGGGGAAGGCGGGCAGGCCGGCGAGGACCTTGCGGACCCAGCGCGACCGGCCCGCCTCGGGGTCCTGCCGGGCCAGGACGAACGCCGCGATGCAGCCGTTGGCGTCGCCGCCGGCCATCGCCTCGTCGACGAACGTCTCCAGGGCCTCGGGGGACCCCCCCTTCAGCGATTCGACGTACACGTCGACCAGCCGCCGGTTCACGCGGTCGGGGCGGTCGCAGGCCAGGTCGATCTTGCGGAGGTCGTCGTCGTTGAGCACGCGGTTGCGGAACGATTCGAGCTGCCGACGGGTCCACTCCTCGGCGACCTCGTCGCCCGAGTCCTTGGCCGTCCGGTGGAAGCTGAGGAGGCCGTCGAGCGTCGGCGACGGCGACCCGCCGGTGACCGGCCGGAGGAAGGTCTTCCCCTCGAACTCGGCCGCCCGGTTCTGCAACTGCTGCTCGATCAGGTTGAGCCGGAGCAGGCGGTTGGTCTCGCGATGGAGGCCCTCGATCGAGAGCGACTCGCGGGCCTTCCGGCGGGCGTCGCTGGCCTCGACCAGGCGATCGAGGAACGCCCGCGGGGTCGCGCTGTACCCTTCGGCCTGCTTGAGCAACGTCGACCGCATCCGGGAGGCCGTCTCGGCGGCCCGCTCGCGGGCGACCTTGACGGTCAGGTCGCCCCGACGGACCTGGCGTTCGAGGTCGGCCCGGACGGCCCGGAAGCTTTCCAGGGCGGCGTCGGCCTCGGAGCGGAACGGCGACGATCGGTCCCAGGCCTCGCGACCGGCCCGGGACAGGATCTCTCGGGAAGGATTCAGCACCGGCTGTTCTCCAAAGGTGTCGATTCGTGGCGTCTCGAAGAAGGCGCGCCGTCCCCGGGCGTCGTCCAGCGGCGACGCTCCGAAGGCCCGGCGTGATCCCTTCGCGGCTCGATTTCCGAGGCCCGCGAGAACTTCTTCCTTCGGACAATATCGTTCTGGGAGGGGCCGGCTAGCACACTATTGAGTCAAGTTCGCGAATTCGCCCGTACCCCAGGGTCGATCGGTTCTTCAAGCGGGGTCGTGAGAGGGATGGCGGATGGCAAGGATCTCCGATTTCAGAGGGCCAGTTTTCGCTCATCCGGAGGCCGTCTGAAATCGGAGATCCTTGCCATCTGCCCTCCCGCGAAGTGACGAACCGATCGACCCTGGAACCCCGCCCCGATGGACAGGCCCGGCCGATTCGGCCACGATGAAGCGGTGATGACGGCCGGCGCGCGGATTCGAGGGAGGCGGTCGCGGCGATGATCACCGTGGAACTGTTCGGCGTCCCCCGGCTCCGCGCCGGCGTCGGGCTCGTGAGCCTCGACGCCGTCGACGTCGGCTCGGCGCTCTCCGGCCTAGGCCGGGCCTGCCCGGGCCTGGAAGGCACGGTCGTCCGCTCGGGCCGGGTCGACCCGGCGTACCGGCTCAGCCTCAACGGCGATCGGTTCGTCACCGACCCCACCACGCCGCTGGCCGACGGCGACGCCTTGCTCCTCCTGTCCGCCGACGTGGGAGGTTGACGCCCGATGTTCGGCTACCACGGTCGTTATCTCCGGGTCGACCCCCGACCCGGCCGCGCGGGCTGCGTCCCCCTCGACGAGGCGACGCTCCGCCGGTTCATCGGCGGGGTCGGCCTGGGCACCTGGATCGTGGCGCGCGAGGCCCCGGCCGGGGTCGACCCGCTCGGCCCCGACGCCGCCCTGGTCTTCGCGCTGAGCCCGCTGGTCGGGACGCCGCTGACGACCTCGGCCAAGTTCGCCGTGGTGGCGATCGGCCCCTTGACCGGCCGGCTCTGCGACGCCCTGTGCTCGTCGCGCTTCGCCATCGCGGCCAAGCGGACCGGCGTCGACGCCATCGCCCTGTCCGGGGCGTTCGCCGAGCCCACGGTCGTCTTCATCGACGGGACGGGCCGGGACGAGCCCGTCGTCACCTGCCAGCCCGCCGGGTCGCTGTGGGGCCTGTCGGCGGGCGAGGCCGAGGCCCACATCCGGGCCGACCACGGCGCGGCCTGGCAGGTCGCGGCGATCGGCCCGGCCGGCGAGCGGCTCATCCCGTTCGCCACGATCAGCCACGACGGCCGCCACGCCGGCCGGGGCGGGCTGGGCGCCGTCCTCGGCTCGAAGCGGATCAAGGCCATCGCCGTCCGGGGGGACCGGCGGACCCCGCTGGCCGACCCGAGGCGGACCGTCGAGCTGGCCCGCGACCTGTCGGGCCGCTCGCTGGGCCCGGCGACCGAGAAGTATCGGGATCTGGGGACCGTGGCCAACCTCCTGGCCTTCAACCGCTTCGAAGCCTTGCCGACCCGGAACTTCCAGGGCGGCCACTTCGAGGGGGCCGACCGCCTGGCCGGCCACGACCTCGGCCCCGCCCCCTTGATCGCCAAGAAGTCGTGCGCCGCCTGCGCCATCGGGTGCGAGCACATCTATGCCTTGGGCCCGAAAGGGCAAGGCGGGGCCCGGATGGAATACGAGTCGCTGTTCGCGCTCGGCCCGCTCTGCGGCGTCGACGACCCCGACCTCGTCCTCCGGGCCGCCGCCGCCTGCGACGCGGCGGGGCTCGACACGATCTCGACCGGCGGGACGATCGCCTTCTTCATGGAATGCGCCGAACGCGGCTGGGTCGACGGCCGGATTGGTCCTTTTAGCCGGGCCCTCCGGTTTGGCGACGGCGAGGCCGTGCTCGACGCCATCGCCGCCCTCGTCGACCGCGACGGGCTCGGCGCCTGGCTGGCCCTCGGGAGCCGGGGCGCGGCCGGGCGGATCGGCCGGGGCTCGGCCGACCTGGCGCCGCACGTCAAGGGGCTCGAACTGCCCGGCTACGACCCCCGGGCCCTGCACGCGATGGCCTTGGGACTGGCCGTCGGGACCCGGGGGGCCGACCACAACCGTTCGGGGGCCTACGAGGCCGACTTCTCCGGCGCCGTCGACCGCCGGGCCGGCGGCGTCGAGTCCGCCCTCGCCGCCATCGGGACCGAGGACCGATCCGCCCTGATCGACTCCCTGATCCTCTGCAAGTTCCTCCGGGGGGTGTTCGCCGACCTGTACGCCGAGTCGGCCGGGCTCCTCGCCGCCGTCACCGGCTGGGATGTCGGCGGCGACGAACTCCGCGTCGCCGCCCGCCGGGTCGTCGCCGCCCGCAAATGCCTCAACCAGCGCGAAGGCTGGACCCGGGCCGAGGACACCCTACCCGCGCGGTTCCTCGACGCCCCGCCCGCCGCCTCGGGATCGCCCACCCTGTCCCGGGATCGCCTCGACGCCATGATCGCCGCGTATTATTCGGGGCGCGGCTGGACCGAGGACGGCCGGGTCCCCGATGCCATCCGCCGGGCCCTCGGCCTCGACGATCCGGCCTTCGGCCCGGCCCCCCGGACCCGGCCGGTCGACGATAGCCAACCCGGGGGCATCCGCGTACACTAGGGCATGATCCGCGAGTCGAACCCGCCGGTTCGCCGTCGTGTCCCCCTCTCGCGAACCGGCATTGGCGTGATTGTCCCCTCGGACCCTATGTGATGGCCGATATCCATATCCACTCGGAACCGACCCCAGTCTCCCCCCACCCCGCGGCCGAGCTGCCGCCCCGATCCCGTCGGAAATCGCCCCCGCCACTCCCCCAGGACGAGGTCGCGCACACCGCCGCCTCGCGCCTGATCCCCGAGCGGCTGGCCAAGGCCCTGGAACGGGCCAAGGTCTCCGCCCGGATCGCCGACGACAATCGGGGCAAGGAAATCTTGCTGCTCGACCTCCGCGCCGCCACGCCGCTGATCGACTTCTTCGTGATCGCCTCGGCCAACTCCCGACGCCAGGCCTACGCCATCGCGTCGGAGATCGACCAGGAGATGAAGAAGCTCGGCGAGGCCAAGCTCGGCATGGAAGGGGCCGAGGAAGGGCGCTGGATCTTGGTCGATTACGGCGATTTCGTGATCCACGTCTTCTCCGAAGACGCCCGATCCTATTACGCCCTCGAAGAGATCTGGGGCGACGCCCCCCGCGTCGACTGGCGCGACCCCGCCCGCCCGCCACGACCGACGACCGAGAGGCCTTGAAGCCCGTTGGTGTTCCGTCGTGGGGTGGGCCGGGTGGAG